>Ga0265323_10000109_pt1 | contig 48364 bp, 66 predicted proteins | sample 41225metaG_FD_193580 | JGI IMG/M metagenome (GOLD analysis project Ga0265323, IMG submission 193580) | Rhizosphere microbial communities from Carex aquatilis grown in University of Washington, Seatle, WA, United States - 4-12-25 metaG | ecosystem: Host-associated > Plants > Roots > Rhizosphere...
CCATAGAGAGCATCAGCAGCATCAGCAGCTCGTGCAGCAGCAGCATCAGCAGCAGCAGCATCAGCAGCTCGTGCAGCAGCAGCATCAGCATCAGCAGCAGCTCGTGCAGCAGCAGCATCAGCAGCAGCAGCATCAGCAGCTCGTGCAGCAGCAGCATCAGCATCAGCAGCAGCTCGTGCTTCCGAGCGCGGCCGCACAATGCGGACCGCGCTCGGAAGCACTCGCCTGGATCGCATGTATGGGGCAATCCTGCGTGACCATTCCTCGACGTGCAGCGTGATCTCCTCGTCGGTAACGCGCCGCGATGGCTTGAGCCACGCGATCTGTTTCCACGTCGCCATCTCGTCGCGCACTTGCTTTGTGCGCTCGCCAATTACCGTCACGAGGTCGGCGCCGAAAACCTGCGCATGGGTGAGTTCCTCGGCGACGAATACGCGGCGGCACCGCACCTTAGACATTGGCTCGGGCAAAAGCGCCTCGAGCGATTCCGGTGCGGGCCAGCACACGTCTCGACCCTCGACGACGAGATGGAAAAACGACCACGGGCGCATGTTTGTTCCGTCGAGCCCGCGTGAGGAGACACAGGCTAGGTGCCCCGTTGGCCCGGCGTGAATGCCTCGCGCGCACTGACCGCCAGCAATGGCGTTGGGCGCGTCGGGTACCTCGATCCACTTACCGACGTTGGCGCGGTAGTCTATTTCGCCGTTATTGTAGAAGCTCTTACCGTCGCTGCGTGCTGCTTTGATCAGTGAATAGGTCGTGTCCATTATCTTTCTCTCCTCATAGCCGGCTACCACCGCTCTGCGAGCGCATGGTGCCGGGTCGTTCAGTGCCCCGACTCGCGGCGTGCGGAGCCGCTGCAACGCCCGTGAGCGTCGGGAGGGTGCCGGGGCGGGCCATGGTTAAAACTGGTTATCCCAGGGCATCTTCTCGTCACTGTTACCCGGTGCGTTCGGGTGTGTGTCTCGAGCTGGCGCAACCTTCGGCGCTGGTTTCGCCGCTGGCTTGGGCGCTCCCTGGCGACTCGCAACGGCAGCGCCGCGCATCTTGGCAGCGAATGCTTTGCGCTGCGCATCGTCCATCGGAGCGTTCAGCATCGCCCCGCCGCCGGGCGCGTTGATGTACTTCACCTTAAGCGTAACCTTGCCGTTGAAATCATCGTCGACGAGAACGATTGAGACATCGCCGGTGCCGTCGATGCTCGACAGATCGTACAAATCGTCTCCGGTCCAGCCGCAGGTGCGAAGGTTGGCCATGGTGTACTGTTGTGCAGCGTCAGTGAAATACCCGTACCAGGTAATTTGCTCCCCGGTAAGCTCGCCCTCGGTGACCTCAAAGCGAACAGCAACGCACTCTTTCGGCGGTGACTGGTCACCGCCCTTGGTGAACCCGAGGCCAGCGCTGATGGGCTTTGCGCGATACTTCCCAGCGATGAGTGAGTTAGACATTGGTCGACTCCTTTTCTTTTGCCGACGCGAGGGCGGCTAATTTGTTGTGAATGCGGGCGAGCTGCGCAGCGTCGCCAGCGGCTTTTTCGATTGAGGCGCGAACCTTCGGCGCAAGTACATCATCAGCCAGGATGGTAAGGTTAGACTCGATGGCCTCGACGAGTTTTTCTGGCGAGGATGGTTGACCGGCCTTGACCGCTTCCACGAAAGAATCCCAATCGAGCGGAAGCCGGTCGGGGAGATTGTAACGGTTGCCAGCGTCGAAAGCCGCTGATCGCGTCGTGAACAGCACCCGCTCTCCCGAGGAAATACCGCGAACCCGTTTCGTCCTTGCGTCCTTGTTGGCGAACTCCTCGAACTTGGCGAACAGAATTGCGTCGCACCATTCTTTGACTACGCCAGCCGCCTTGTTGTTGATCTTCAATTCGTAACGATCCCACCCTTCCGATTCGGGATCTTTGAATGCCTTGATCCAGGAATGGGCTAGCAAAATGACGTGCATTCCGCGTGCGTGCCGCAGTCGCTCTAGGTCGGCCAGGAAGATGCGCCACCCGTCAACGGCGGCGGCGAACCCGCGACCGTAACCGCCCCCTACTTCCTCCAGCGATTCGACTTTGTTCTTTTGGCAAATGTCACGCCAAAGCAGCGGCTCTAGCCAATCGAGGGTGTCAACGATCAGCGTTTTATAGTCGTGCTCGCCGACGGCGAGAGCACGAATGGCATCGAGCACGTCTTGCCATAGCCATCCATCGGGCGGTGCCGGAAAATGCGGAACGGCGCCGAGAGACTGCGGTATGCCGTCCTCGGGGCAAATAAAGATCGGCGACGGTGCCGACGCTGCAAATGTTGTCTTACCAATTTTTTCGACGCCGTGAACCAGGCAGCGCATTGGATCGCTGCGTGGGGTTCGAACGATACTTCCGATGGTCATGCGGGGCTGGTGAATTGGGGTAGGAGATTTTGCACCTGACCCATTGCCTTTTGTTGCCATTGTCATTGTCATGCTGCTACCTCCTCCTTCTTGAGCTGTAATAATTCGCCGTGAACCTGTCCCACTCGGCAAAACTTCTCTTCGTCGTCGAGCGATGCTTCGCCCGAGCACACCGGCCAGAACGCGCACACCTGGCCGTAGGCAATGCAGCTATCAACATTTCTCGGCCAGACATCACCGAGCTGCGACGCGCGGATCGAGTGCGCTACTTGCCAGGCGTCGGCCATAGCTTCGTGCATCTCGGCTTCGAGGCGCACAACTTCGCAGCGCGAGAAGTATTGCTCGGGTGCAGCGCCGATAGCTTCGCGCACTCGCGCGCCGTGCTCCTCGGGTGTTTCGTCGGCCTCGCGCTGGTTGGCGTATGGCGTGCCGTCTTTTTTGTACTTGCGCGCTTCGAGGGCGGTAGCTTTGAGCGGTCGTTGACCCGGTTTGCTCAACACGTCGTACAAGCACCCGGCCACGTCGTAGCCGAGCGCGCGAGCGCCTGCGTAATAAGTGCTTATCTGTGAATCGAGACGGAGACGCTTGAGGTAATCACTACCAGCACCCACCTCGCCGCTTGCTGTCTTGTGCTCCAGTATGAGCACTCGACCATCACGAGTGCGAACAACACCGTCGAGCTTGCCGGCTAGTAGCCACGTTTTCGACGGGTATCCCGTCGTCGGGTTGACCAATGGCGCGCGGAACTCCTTTTCAACTGCCAGCACCTCGAGCTGCTCTTCCTGCCAGCGATAATGGTATCCTTCGACCATCGCTTCGGCGCGCACCCGGTCGAATGGATCGGCTTCGCCGGCGAGTGCCGCCATGGCATTGGCGAGCCGGTCGTCTCCGGTCGCCAGGTGCCACGCTTCGAGTCCGTTGTGGATCAGCGATCCAAAGCGTAGTGGTTGCGCCTCTACTGCCGAGCGATACCCTTGCTCGTAGCGCAAGCGGTACAATCGCGCGCACCGTCGGTAGCACTTGGTGCTGCTGTTTGTGAGCAGCATCATCGCAGCACCCAAGCCAAACCCACCTGCATGCCAAGCACCGCCCCTGCGAGCGCAACGCCAATACCGATGGCCCAGGTTGTCCAGCGGCGAACCTGACGCACCTGGGGCGCGACTGGCGCGACCTGGCGCGGGATCGCTAGGTGCTCGGTCTGCGGGCAACGATCCAGCATTCGACCTGCGAGAGCTCGGCACTGGTGTAGCTGGCGGCGCTCCGCGTGAACTAGCAAATGGTCATACATTGGTCACCCCGAGGTACGTCAAACACGACAAGCACACGTTGCCGCTGGTCTTGAGCGCTCCGCAGCGAGGGCAGCGAGCCAGCGCATCAACTGCCCGTTGCTCCTCTAACTCCTCCGCGTACTCGGTGCGCTGCTCAATATCGGTGATGGCGTCGAGGGTGTTCAGGGTGCGCGCGCTGGTCATAGCGCACCTTCAGCGACGAGCGCCGTCAGCTCCGAATCGTAGCGCTCACCCTCGGCGAAGCAGGCGCGACACCACAGATAGCCATCCGCTTCCTGGCCGTCGGTAGCGTCGGCATTGCAGCCGGGGCAGCGAGGCGTCTCGTCCTCCTCGATAGCGGGCAGCTCGCCGCGCTGCGGTGAGTAGCGATAGAGCCACGTCTCGGGCTCGGCGTTGTCGTATGCGAGTTGGGCGCTGCGCATGCTGATCCCGTGGCCGCGCATTAGTTCACCCACCGCGCTTGCGCCGGTGAGTCAGCGACGGGGGCGACGATCCTCTTGAGCGCCCTATTCGCGATCATCGCAGCCTCGTACCTGTCGCGCCACTCGTCGCGCTCGCGACTCACATCGGCCAGCTGCTGCGCTAATAAATAGCGGGTATTACCGTCGCTGAATATCCTGCGTAACCAATTCATGGCTCCCCTCCTCGTTTGTTCCGCACTGCCGCACTGCCGCACTGGAACCACCCCTCGACGCCCTGCACCCTCGGATACCCCTGGCCGACTCACCTGAAAGCCTCGCCCACGTCGCCGTGGGGTGAGAAGTCGGCTCTGGCCTGGTCTGCTCTATGCGTCTAGCGCGGCGAGCAGGGGCGTTGGTCGGGGTAGCGGTTGGTTCGTAGGTAGACTTTGCGTCAACGCAACAAAGAAGTCAATATATTTTTGCGTGCACGCAACAAAAGGGACCAACGCAAGCAGAGTCAGCCGATCCGTCGCCCCCCATCTCCCCCGTGATACTCCGTGCCAGAAATGCACGGAGGCTACGGAAATGCCCGCCTTGGTAATTGATGACGAAACGCTTTGCAGGCGCACCCTGCGCCACATCCTCGACGGCGAGACTCGCACCGAGGCAACTATTCTCGACGGCCTTGCAGAGGCGCTGGTGTGCCAGCCCAGCTTGATTATCCTCGACGTGGCCTTCCCTGGCGATCGCTACGCCGGGCTACGCGCTCTGCCGAAGTTTCGAACTGCTGCGCCGCTGGCTAAGATTGTGGTGCTCACGGGGAATTACAGCGAAAAAGTTGTGGAGTGGGCGCTGCGGGACGGCGCTTCTATTTGTGCGTCGAAGGATGCTCCGGCGGATGAACTGGCAGATCTGTTTCTTGAGATACGCTCGCGCGCTCCCGTGCGGTCTTACGTTTGCGAGACCCTGCAATAAGCTTCTCGCCGTCTGGAGTGCCAATCATTAGCGGAAGGGGAGCGGCCTGCCTGCCCTTGAGGAAGCCGCACAGGAGGCCTACGGCCTCGGACTGCGTATCGGGTGGAAGATCAGCCATGGCGGCTACGGCCTTGGAAACGCGAGGGCCGAACGCTTCTTGTATTTCTATTTGGACAAGCTCCTTGAAGCTTTCTGCTTCGTCGAGATCGAGCAAGTGAGCCCACGACACGCCCAATACACGGCAAACCTTGATGAGATTCTCTCCGTCTGGAACCACCCCGTGGAGCCAGCGAGTGACCTGCGCTCCGTTTGCTCCGACCGCCTTAGCAAGACGGTCCTGTCTTCCCCGCGGCTCTCCGAAGCGCTTCTTGATCGCCCTGTCTAGTCTTTCGCCGTTCATTCGCAGTTCCGATCCGCGAGCCATACCAATATCTTCGCACGCAAAGGGTGCGAATTTATCTTGCGTGTATGCAAAAAAGAGTTGACGCCGAACTTGCGTTGACGCAATATCACGGCATGAAGATATGTTTTGTGTTTGAACGCGGGGCGACGCCCAAAGAAGTAGCCGACGCCGCTGGCGTAGACTTGAGCACGGCCTATCGATGGAAGCAGGGGAAAGACCCCGAATCCACGCACGTGGCTCGGCTGTTCAGCGCTGGGCTTCTGACGGTTCAGGATCTTCGCGCTGCCGGTGAGATGGACTCCCCCGTCACCGTCACCGAAACCACGGCCCCTGACGCCCCAGTCATCACCCCGACCCCGAGCACCCCGAGCGACAGCGATACAGGTAAGGCGGCGTGAGCTTAGCCCAACACATAGGAGAACGTCATGAGCGACGAGGTGAACGTGCAAGTCTCTCCCGAGCAGGTGGCAACCGTGATCAACCAGGCCGTGCAGGAAGCGCTTGCGAACAGGACTCGCGAAGAGCGGGCCGTTCGCTTCTATACCTCCCCCCAGCCATCCGTCGCAAAGTGCGAGGCGAAGGCGGGCTTTTGGTACAAAAACGCCGATCAAATGGCGGATGCCGCGCGTTTCCTGGCGTCGCAAAAACACGTCACAGAATTTTCGATCTCCGAGGACAAGATCATTGTCGAGGTCGATCTCGCGGAAATGCTGAAGCCGATGTTCAAAGAATTGCAGCGGGCGGTGCGGTCGATTCACTCCGGGGGTTAGGTACTCTTCATGTTCCTCCGCGCCTCTCTGTATTTTACAGGGGATTTCGCATCTCGTTTTTCGGCGTCGACGAGCTTCTTTTTTGTTTCTTGGATCTTCTCTTCGACGGAAATGACCAACGCCATCAATCCTCCGTAGTTTGCACACGCTCGCCGCGCGTCGGGAGAATTGGGATTTGCGCGAAGCTCGTCGGTCATGGCTTTCTCGGCCTCCTCCATTCTCTCCGCAGCCTCTTTGAGATTTTCTTCTGTGTCTTTCAGCCCTTTTTGCGTTGCCCAGAGCGCAAGCCTCGCGTCTGCAATCTCCTTGATCGCTGCGTCCAGTTTGTTCAGGTCGCTCATGTTGGTCTCCTTGGTTGCCCGACCGCGAGGCTAGCATGAGCGACCGCTTTCCGCGCAGCACTCGCTGTAGCACCGCCTCGACTCTCTACCCAACCCTCGGAGACTGACCACCATGCCTGCCAACCGTCCCATGGGAACACTCGTACCGACAAGCAAGCGCTTGCAGGGTACTTGCAAAAATGAAAATCAGGCAACCGGGATGCAAGGTGGTTTTGATTTCTCGACGCCAGCAGCGCGTATCGAGGAGCTTTACGCGGTTGTGCGCGAGGCAGTAGCGGAATGGGGTGGAGAGGATGCGCTCGCAGCCGATATGGATATTTCGCGCCAGCTTATCAACGTGCGTCTGCGGCGCTCGCAAGACACACATGGCAACTTGCAACGTCTTCACCTGGACGTGCTCGGGCATCTGGCCTGTGACCCGGCGGTGCGCCGTCTCATCATTGATAGGCTATGTTCGGCGTGGGGTTTCAAGTCCCCCGAACCTCTGAACGAGCCAAGCGACAGCGAGAAGCTGCGCACGTTGCTCGCCAGTCTCGACGGCGACGCAGGTGAAGCGATTCTTGAACGTGCCGCTAAGCGTGGCGGTTTCGACCGCGCCAGTTTTCGGAGGGGGCGGTGAGACACTTCGCCCGCCTAGACGCAAACCACCCCGCGATTGTCGCCGAACTGCGCCGCGCTAGCTGTGGTGTGATTTCGCTGGCAACTCTCGGCGGCGGTAAACCCGACATTCTAGCCTGGTCACCGTGGCTTGAGTGCTACTTTCTAGCCGAGATCAAAGACGGCTCCAAGATACCGTCCGCGCGTCAACTGACAGCAGATGAGCGCCTTTTTCATTCGACGTTCCCAGGACCGATCCAGATCGTTTCGTCGGTCGAGGAAGCGCTGGCGATGGTCGGCGCTAAGGCGGCAGCATGACCGACAAATCACAATCCGCCATCGACAACGATCACGCTCGGGATCTCGCCGAAGGTCGTTTGTTGTGCCTGCTCTCCGCATGGCCAGGTGAATGGCCTGCGATGTTGGAGCGCGTATCACAGCGGCTTGTAGCGACGGAAATTAGTCAGCGAAGTACGGAGGTGGCATCATGCCGTACATCAGCGAAATAGTCCGCGTTGCCGAGCACAAGTACCGCATCACCGAGGTGACGTATCGCTACGAAATACACCGTCCGTGTGAGACTCCAGATTGCAGCGGGATCGCCGTACAGCGGTACTCGAAGCCGGTGCGCTTCTGTGACGAGTGCAAGACGAGTCGGCCAAAGTTAGGACAGGCGCGGCGGCGTCAGCGTGAGCGGGCGGTGGGAGCGTGAGCGCAACCCTGTACCAGCGTATCGGCGAGCACCGGCTGCCCGAGTTTCTACGGCGTGGCTGGAAACTGGCAGCGCGCGATAATCTCGGTTGGGGAGCTGGGCGTATCCAGGCGGTACTGGTCGAGCGTGATCCTAAGAGCTGGTGGCGACCTTGGATCGGTGTGCTGCGTGTGATGCGGAGCGTGGGCTGATGTACCACTTACTCGCAGCGCTGCTCACGATCCACGTCGGCACCTCGACGATCTTCGGTAACGGAGACGGGCAGGCTGCCTCTAGCTGGGCGTGTAGGTACGCGGCGCGCCGAACTACGCAGACGGTCCTATCGCGTAACCTAGAGCGGCTGGGGCATGTTTTCGCGTCGCGTGATCTGCCGTGCTGGACGGTAGCGCTCGTGTGTACTGACAGGTCGTGCGCGCTGGGTACTGTCGCTGATTACGGCCCTCGCAAGCCGCGACTCGTGGATTTTTGGCATGTACTGGCTCGGGCGCTTGGTCATAACGGGCTCGAACGAGTTTGGATGGTGGCCCTGTGACGCTGCGGCCGTACCAAGCACGCTGTATCGAGGCCGCGCGGCAGCAATACGCGCACGGATCGCGAGCGATCCTGATCGTGGCACCGACGGGAGCTGGCAAGACTCATATCGGCTGCGCGATCTTGAAATCGGCGCGCGGCAAAGTTTTGTGGCTCACGCACCGACAAGAGCTGGTCGATCAGGTACTACCCAAACTACCGCCAGGCGTCCGCGTCGCAACCGTCCAGGGTCTACTCGCGAGTGGTGAGCGTCCACCGGCTGATGTCGTTGTGCTCGACGAGGCGCATCACTATGTAGCAGCAGAGTGGTCGACGGTATCCGATTATTATCGCGAGTCGCTACGGATCGGGTTAACCGCTACGCCCGAGCGTGCGGATGGAACGCCACTAGGGGATATATTTACGTCCCTGGTACTTGCGGCGTCCTACTCCGAACTACTGGCTGGCGGGTGGATTGTACCCTGCGAAGTCTATGCACCCGACGCGCGCCGGTCATCACTCGCCATGTCTCCTATCGATGCGGTGGCGGCGTATGGCGGAGGCGGAACGCGGCAGTTAATCGTATTTTGCAAAACTGTTTTAGAAGCTCGTGCCGTCGCTGCTGGATGCGTCAACGCCGCCTGTGTCGACGGAGAAACCGACGATGCAGCGCGAAAAGAGACAATAGCAAGCTTCCGCGCTGGTTCGCTGTCCACTCTCTCTAATGTCTACGTTCTCACCGAGGGTTTTGACGCCCCCGAGGCCGCTGTGTGTATTCTTGCGCGCGGCGCTTCTCACGCTTCGACATATTTGCAGATGGTCGGTCGCGTGCTTCGATCTGCACCGCGCAAGAGCATTGCCACTGTCGTAGACCTCTGCGGATCGATCAATGAGCATGGCCTACCGACCGAGGATCGTGAGTACAGCCTCGAAGGTAAGGCAATCAGGCGTGGCGCTAAGGCTCCGATCATCTGGCAATGCAAATCATGCGGCAACTGCCTCCCGGCGCAGCCGGCAGATCGTCACTGCCAAGTTTGCAAGGCGATCATTCCCGAGCCCGAAGCCTTGCGCATCCAGCGTCGCCAGCTCGCCCGCCGCGAGCATGACGCCGTAGCTGACGCTGGATACAAGGCTGCCGAGTGGCAGCGGTATTTAGCTAAGTTTTCCAATCCGCGTCAAGCGGCAGTAGTTTTTAAGGCGCGGTTTGGACATTGGCCCGAACGCTGTGCGAGGAGCGCGTGATGCTGGAGCGCGACGTGGTGAGAGAGATCATGCTTAAAACTTGTGACCAGATCGATTGGATGAAAAACCCTCGCGGATACGACGAGGCACACCGGGTAGCCTACGGATGTGGCGGGACAGGCGCGGCCGATTTCCTCGGTATCCGCCGTCGGGACGGTCGTTTCGTCGCCTGTGAGGTCAAGCGGCCGGTCAGTGGCGTGGTGTCGCCTGCGCAAGAGCTGTTCCTTACTCGCGTGCGTCGATCGGGTGGGATCGGTTTCATCGCTCGATCAGTGGAGGACGTGCTTGATGCCATCGGCTAGCACTATTCAGCTTCCCGCGCTTTTGCCATATGCGCTGAGCTACGCCAAGCGCGGCTGGCCCGTGTTTCCGCTCCACACGCCGCACGGTAAGCAGTGCAGTTGCGGCAAGGACTGCGGCAACCCCGGTAAGCACCCACGCACCAAGCACGGGCTCACCGATGCCACCACCGACGAGAGCACAATCAGATCGTGGTGGACCAAATGGAGCGATGCGAATATCGGTATTGCCACGGGCACGCGCAGCGGCATCGTCGTTGTCGATGTTGATCCTCGATCCGGTGGTGATGCGACATGGGAACGTCTCCAGCTCGAACACGACGGCGATGCGCCGACGCTCACAAGTGAGACTGGTGGCGGCGGACTCCATGTGATTTATGAGCGCCCGAGTGACCAGGGAAAAATCGCAAGTCGAAAAGATGCGATACCTCCCGGTGTCGACTGCAAAGCCGACGGAGGTTATATCGTTGCAGCTCCCTCGCTGCACATGAGCGGGAGGCGCTATCAGTGGCGCGACGAAAATGAACAGTTGCAGCCTGTGCCGGCGTGGTTACTGGCGATCCTATGCCCCCAGCCGAAAGCAAGACCGGCACCGCCACGCGCAGCAATCCACTGCGAACAACCGGACGATCTGATCCTCAAGCGGGCGCGAGCGTACTTGGTCAAGTGCTCTGTGTCTGTCTCGGGCCAAGGTGGGCATGACGCGGCGTGGAACGCCGCACAGGTGCTTGTGCGCGGATTCGATCTCGCGCCTGGCGTCGCGTTGGAATTGCTCGAACAAGATTTCAATCCACGGTGTGAACCGCCGTGGTCTACGGCGGAACTTTGTCACAAGATTTCCGACGCCAACGAAAAATCAAACATGCCTCGCGGATATCTGCGAGACGCGACGCGGCCAGGTGCAACCACCAGCTCGCCTCCCGAAGAAAACGACTGGCAGGTCGAACTTGCCCGAAAAAAGGAAGGCGACCTCCTCCCAATACTTCACAACGCGGCTCTCATTCTCGCCCACGATCAACCCTGGCATGGAGTGCTTGGATACAACTCATTTTCAGGCCGCACAGTATTTCGCTCTCCTCCTCCCTGGCACCCCGAGGAAGCACCTGCGTTCCCGCACGTCGCGCTCGAAGATACCGACGAGGCTAGACTTATTTCATGGCTCTATCGTCGCTGGGGTATGCGGATCGGTCACGAGGTGGCTAACGATGCGCTCGAAATGGTATGTCAGGCTCACGCTTGGCACCCGGTGCGGGATTACCTCGAGCAGTGCCGAGCGAACTGGGACGGTAGTGCTCGGTTGTCTGGTTTTGCTCCATTTTATATGGGCGCGGATCCCGAGGCCCATTATCTCACCGCACCACTACGGTGGATGATCGCCGCCGTAAAACGGATTTACGAACCCGGCTGTCAGTCAGACTCAATACTAGTACTCGAGGGCGAGCAGGGTATTGGGAAAAGCCGATTTTTGCGAACGCTTGCCGGCGACGAATGGTTTGCCGACGAGATTGGCGACATATCAAACAAGGATTCCGCTGAGGGATTGTGCGGAAAATGGATAATCGAAATCGGGGAACTCAAGTGGCGCAAATCCGACGAGGATACCCGCAAAGCATTTATTTCTCGGCGCGTCGATCATTACCGCGCAGCCTACGGGCGACGCACAAATGATATCCCGCGCCAGTGTGTGCTTAGCGCGTCGACCAATAACTATCAGTGGCAAACTGACCCATCTGGCGCCCGTCGGTATTGGGTAATCGCCTGCAAGAAATTCGATCAAGCAGCGGTTGAGCGCGACCGCGATCAACTCTGGGGCGAAGCAATGGCGCGCTATCAACAATGCGAGCCGGCCTACCTTCAGGATCATGAAATTCCCGCGCAGGTCGAAGCGCTACGCCAACGCCGCGAAGTGGACCCCTGGGAATCCGACATACTCGAGTGGTGCGACGGGAAAACCGAAGTCGCCATCGAATGGATCCTAGATGAATGCCTAAAAATTGATAAAACTAAATGCACACAGAACGACGCTAGGCGAGTCGGGGCAATACTGCGTGGAGGGACGTGGAGACCTACCGGGAAACGTGCACAAGGCACCCGCGGAGAACATCGCCCAAAAACCTGGGGCCACGTATGAAACCCCAAGGTACACGGTTTTCTGTGTTATATCGCTCGGTTACTGCTCTGTGTCCCCGTGTACCCCGTGTATTCCGGTTTCCCTATAAGTACAAAAATAATAATTCTTATTTTCATTCCAGTAATACCTATTTATTAAGGACACAGGGGACACTAATAGATAGGTATAGGGAGACATTAAGAAATCGGTGTCCCCAAGTGCCTCTGTGTAATCAGGTACACGGAGTGCACGGGGTACACGCATGAACCTCCCACCCCACAAGCTACTCATAGCCCGCGCCCGCCTAGAGCGCGATCAGCTACTCGCTAAGTGGCGCGCTCGCGGCATCAAGCCAGACGACCAAGTCAAGCTGCTTGAGGGCGGTGCGGAGAACGTGAGAAGGGCGGCGTTAGGAAAATGAGCCAGTTCAAGTTCATGAACCTATCGCAGAAGGAAAACTATCACCGAGAGGCGATGGATCTGCGCTCGTTTATATCACTCCTGAAGCGTCGAGCGCATGGCGGCACTTGTCAGCAGTGCCTATGGGGACCCGCTTGCGACCGCGCCGGGCGGTGCCAGCTGCACGGAGTCGAGATTTGGCGTCCTCGGGTAGTGGCCTGTCAGGATTGGCGCGATGCACGGGCAGTGGACTGATATGTCCTCCGCTGCGTCTACCCGTTCCCCTGCCATCACCACACGCCTTTGTGCTATCTGCGATAACCTCGTCGACATCAGTACGCTTTGCGACGCGTGCCGAGACGATCCAGTTAACGTCGACTGGGTCGAACCTTCGCGCCGCGAAGTGCTCGGGCAGGAGCTCGAGCGTGGTTGGAGAGGGCGCATGGCCGATCTATGCGACCGGCACATCACAGCTCAAACGCCGAGGCAGGCGCTGATCGTTAGGTTGATGGTCACGGGCAAGCGAGTGCGCAACGCCCGTCCACGCAGAGGAACGGGAGGCAGGCACAAAGGCTATGGCTATCACGTCGATAGCTATACTGAGTCGGAGATCGCGGTCATTGCTGGATGCTCCCAGCAGTATGTAAATCGCGTTATTCGCCGCCACGCTGAAAATTCTGAAAATAGTTGATGCGGTGCAGTTAATGCGCAAATGTAAAAACATAACGTCAGCTTACCTCGCTCCAAGCGTTCGTCAATTACACCTGCCGTCTCGGCTATATGTATGCTTCACGCGGAGACGCTCGACACGCTGCCTCGTGGTTGCTCGCAGGCGCAGATTGTCAAGGCTGCCTGGATCGAGTATCGCGTTACCCGCCAAATCAGCACCGGCAACGGCGAGCGCTACCTCGCTCAACCAGACCCATCGCGCGGATTTGTCGAGTACGAGCTCGGGTTCGCCTGTGCTCCGTCGATTGAGTACACGCTTTGTCACCTACGCGACACCAATCGCCGCAACCGCGCCATGCTGCAGCGCGGAGATGATGACGTGTTAGCCGAAGCTCGCAAGCGCATCAGTGCCAAGCAGCGCAGAACCGAACTGGTTCGCAAGGCGTGCCGCAAGGCTGGTATCAGGGTCAAGGGCGGCGTCGGAGTGACCAGGATTTAGCCTTGAATTATCGAAGGTGACTCAGCGTTTCAACCCGTTTCAAAAGTGAATCAGACCATGGCGAAGTCAATCCCACCGAGGCTGGAAACCGAAGTGCTGGTTAAGGCTGGGCTGGGGTGGAGTACGCGCCAGATCGTTTCCTGGCTGAGCGAAGAACACCGCGTGATGGCGAGCCAGTCTGCCGTTGTCAGGATGCTGGGGCGTACCAAGACGGAACGCCAAGAGACAGCGCAAGCTGTTGTGCGCGAGAAGCTGGCTGGCTGTGTGGCAAGCGACCTGGACAAGCTCGCCGAACTGCAAGCCGGGTTAATGGGAGTCGCCAGGAAGCTAATCGACATTGCCGACGCCAACCCATACGCCACTATCGGGGCTTCTGACACTGGCGCCGGCGGTAAGCCCGTTGCGGACGTGGCGTGCAATGCGGTCAAGACGGTGCAGTCTCTGACCGAAAAGAAACTGGAGCTCTCCGGCGCCAACCAGCCGAACTCTGACGTTCTCGATCCAACCAGCGACGAATACAAGCAGTTCCTGCGGGAAACGTGGGGATTCGACCGAGCCGGAACAAATGAGCCCGAAGATGAAGCCGACAAAGATGAAGCCGACAAAGATGAACCCAGTGACGGGGTGGCTGCGAAGTAACTTTGTTCGGTATCAGCTTGAACTAATCTCGTCGACTGACACATTCCTACTTATCAACAAGGCCCGGCAGATTGGTTTTTCCGACGCGGTGGCCGGCGCAGCGGTTCTTGATGGGTGTATTGGTCGCCGTCCGCAAATCATACTATCGGCCTCGCAGGACCTTTCCGACGAGGTGTTGGCGAAGGCGCAGCTACACTGCGAAACACTCGCCAGGGTTGGCGTCAAGCAGGCCAACCGATTCTCTGTCAACAATACCAGAGAAATCGCATGGAAGTCGGGCGGGCGGATTGTTGCACTCCCGGCCAATGCACGGACGGCGCGCAGCTTTAGCGGTGATGTGTGGCTTGATGAATTCGCATACCATCTCGACCCGGACGGGATACGCGAGGGCGTATTTCCGATGGCGTCCAAAGGGGGCTGGCGAGTTCGCGTACTGTCGACGCCGAACGGCGCACAGGGGCTCTTTTACGACTGGGTAACCAACCACCCCGCCGGCTGGCGGGTGGTCATAATCACGGTCGAGGATGCGATACGGGACGGAATCCCGATTGACCTCGATAAGCTCTGGACTCTTTGCGGTGGCGACGAGCGCCTGTTCGCGCAGTGGTTTCGCTGCCGGTTTCTTGACGCCGATCTTCAATACCTACCCACGGCGATGGTTGACCGGGCGATGGGATGGGTTGGCAAGATGCCAGGGCTTGAAGATGCAGAGGTTTTTGCTGGTCTTGATGTTGGCCGCACACACGATCTGACGGCACTGCAAGTAGTTGCGGTGCTTCATGGCATTTGCTGGGTATTCCCAACGATGACGTGCAAGCGCACGTCGTTCAGGGCGCAAAAGGCGATGCTTGACGACGCGCGGCGCACCTTCGCATGGCAAACGCTCCACGTCGACCAGACGGGGCTAGGGCAACAGCTCGCCGAGGAATTGGTCGAGATGTGGGGCGAGAGCGAAGTCAGGCCGGTTACGTTTACGAACCAAGTCAAAGAGGAAATGGCGACGCGGGCGCTGCGGTGGTTTCGCGACGATCGCGTGAGACTCCCTCGCGGTAAAGAGGGTCAATCGCTCCGCTCCGAGTGCGTGGCACTGCGGCGCAAGGTCACAAATAGCGGCAACATCGCGTTTGAGATACCGCGTTCGAGCGCTGGGCATGGTGATCGCCTGTGGGCTCTTGCACTCGCGCTCAAGGGCGCGGGTGAGCCAGCAATCATTCGCGGGTACGGCTCTGAGCCACTTCTCGCCGTCGCATAATCAGAGGTCTGGATGAAACTACGCCAGCTACGCCGCCGTCACCCTGAATACGATGGCGAGACGATCCAGACCTATGGAGACCTGTTCAGGGGCGGGCGCGACTTCCACAAGAACGTCAAGCGCTACCTGCTACAGAACGATGTCGAGCCGCAAACCGTCTACGACAAGCGCTGCAAGGCGTCGCATTATCTGAACTACTGCGGGCCGATTGGTGGCTATTTCGCGTCGCTCTTGTTCTCGTCGCCAATGACGTACATTAGCGACCCGGTTGAGGCTGACCAATGGTGGGCTGAGTGGAAAGAGGACGTTGACCAGCTCGGGACGGACCTCGATTCGTTCTTTCATCGCCAATTCGTCGAGGCGCTAGTCAAGAAACATACTTTCTGGCGTGTCGACTTCCCGAAGGCGCTTGGTGATGAGCCGAACAAGGCCGCATGGCAGGAATCTGGAGCTGGGGAAGCGGTTATTGTCGACGTACCAACCGAGAACATCATCAACTGGCGCAAGGTCGAAGATCGTTACCTCTGGCTGATGGAGTACAGCAAGCTCGAGGAGCTGATCCGGCCGGGCGACGACGAGCCGACGACAACCGAGACGTGGACGCTTTGGAACGCAGACGGCCCCAATCAACGCTGGCGGGCTGTCTACACGAAGGCGAACCGCCCCAAGGATGACGACATCATCCCCGAGGTGGACGCGCCCAAGACGATGCTGGCTGGCATTCCGTTCGTTGAACTGTGCATGCCGCCCGAACTTTGGCTGATGAATCTGCTTGCCGATGGGCAGCTCGAGCACTTCCGCCAGCGGTGCGCTCTTTCGTGGTCGATTCAGCGCACCTGCTACGCGATGCCGGTCTTTACGCTGAAGGACAAGCGCAAGCCGCCGGCAAACGGTATTGGGTATTATATAATGCTGGGCGAGGGCGAAACCCTCACCTACGCGGCGCCACCGTCGGCGCCATACGACACGATCCAGGCGTACAACCAGACGCTAAAAGACGAACTCCACCGCGTAGCTCAGCAAATGGCTCGTGGTGTCGAGAACAACGCCGCCGCGGTTGGCCGCTCGGGTATGTCGAAGCAAGCCGACGAACACGGGACGGAAGTTGTCCTCAAGGCGTTTGGTCGGTTGGTGCGCGAAGCCGTCGAGCGAACCATGAACCTCATCGCCGAGGGGCGCGGGGGAGATGTGAAGTGGTCGATCAGCGGGATGGATGCCTATCGCTTGGCCGACGCCAAGACCATTGCTGACACGGCGCTTGTGAGCGACGCAATCAAGGTGCCGTCGCCGACGTATCGGCGCGAGATGATGAAGCGAGTCGCCTATTCACAGCTTCCCGACCTCGACCAAGAAACAAAGCAGGCGATTGCCGAGGAAATTGAAGCGGGTGTGAATGCCGAGGATCTTTATCCCGAACCACCGCCAATGGTGCCAATTCCTCCCGACGAGGAGGACGAAAACCAACCGCCGAACGAGGGTGAAGCCCCCGCAAAAGGCAAACCACAGGGGAACGACAAATGAGCTTGACCGATTTCATCAAGGGAGGCGGGGCAGTCGTCGGCACCGTCATCACACAGGCCATGATCAGTGCCAATCAAAACATCCATGTGACGCTGCCGGTCGTGGCGAACGCGGTCATGGCGATGATCGAAGGGGGCGCTGCCGTCAATGAACTGGTTGTCGTTGACGGGATCAACGCGTACGCAGTCGTATCCATGACCGACGGTCAGAACCCGACGCCGTTCAAGGATGGCGACGTGCTCTTGATCGCCCCCGTGGTCAATTCGGCATTGCCCGTCGTTGGCGGCACGCCCGGTGGAGGTGCACAGTGAAAAAGATCATTCTTGGCGTAGCGGCGGCGTTGATCGCCCTTGCTATCGTTTCCCCTGCGGCATTGGCCGTGATTCCGAATCACACGGCGCAGGCGATTCTCAAGTATTTCCAGGTCAATGGCTCTGCCGCGATTCCCGAGCCGGCGTTAAATGTTGCCGCCGGCAACGGTGTCACGATTTCGAAGGCCGATGATTCGGCCAACAAGCGCACAACCGTCACTTTTGCAGTCACACCTGGCCCGGCAGGTTCTGTTCTCGCCGGCAACGATGCGGGCGTTGAATGGATTGCGACCAGTAACCTAATCGGCTCGACCGGCTCGACCGGTGCCACTGGGGCGACAGGCGCTACGGGAGCTAATAGCACGGTTCCCGGTCCTACCGGCGCTACTGGTGCGACTGGACCCACCGGCGCTGCATGTAGTGCGCTCGCCGCCGCTTGCACTGGTGGTACGAACCGCTGTTGCACCGGCAATTGCGACGTTGACGCCGGCGCTTGCGTAGTTCCGTAACCAATGTCACCGGCACCGGGGCTTGCGGCTCGCCCCCGGCCAACCAGGGCGCAGCTCGACAGCGTCAAGGCGGCTCTTGCGCGTAACAGCGCCGAGGTGGCAGGGCTCTCGCGGCGAACCATGGCGCGGATGGCGCCGATTCTTGACGCCGCACAGCGCGAGGTTGCCCGCGATTTGGCGAAGTGGCTCGAAGCTCGCAAAGAAGGCGGCGAACTGCGATTCACGGCGCAGCGGTATCGCTCGTTGCTCGTAGCGCTTCACGGTTCGCTTGAAACGATCAAACAGATTGACCCTGCGATGGCAAAAGCGCTCGAGGACATGGGCGCCAGCGCAGGTCAGCTTGCGGTGGACCACACGATCGATGAAATAGCACGGCTCTCGAAGGTGTTCGAAGGCGAATCGGTTCGCATTCCGATCAAGCTCGCTGCGGTTGTCACGAGCGGGCAGAGTTACCTAATCCCGAGGTTCGAAACCAGCGCGGCCAGGTATGCAGGCGGCATCGCGGACGACATCAAGCGTGAACTCGCCATTGGATTGGTTCGCAAGGAATCGGTTTACGAGCTCACGGAGCGCCTGGTAAGACATGGTGGGCCGCGAGGGGAAGTGGCACTCCGGGGGATCGCAGGAACGCCAGGCGCCCGAACGGAAGTCATTGCGGAGGGGCTGTTCGCTCGTTATCGCCATTGGGCCATTCGCATCGCTCGCACCGAGGCATCGTCGGCCTACTCCGTCCAGGCGCATCAAGCGCAGTGGCAGGCAAAGAAATATATCCCCGACCTCAAGCGCCGCTGGGACGCGACGAACGACGCACGCATGTGCACCGAATGCGGCCGGCTGGACGGGGAAGTTGTTGAGTTTGGCGAGCCGTTCAGCAACGGAGACACAGACGCTCCCGCGCACCCGAACTGCATGTGTCGCGTCGGCGCATGGCGTGATTCGTGGGATGCGCTGCTGAAGGAAACAGAGGGCGAGGATTCACAAGAATCGACATCGTCTCCGGTGCCTACGGAGCCTCAAAGTAAGTATCCAGGCGCGGAGCAGATACCGGGCATAGCATCGGAAGTGCCCGGTTCTCCCGAGCGGAAGATGCGCGAGCTGGAGTATTTTGAACTGTCCCAGCTACACAACGAACGGTTGCATATCTTCGACGGGATCGGAGGCTCCATTTTTTCCAAGGACGGTGGTCGTGATTATGTGGAGTTGACGCCGCGTGAAGCAAAAATGCTCAAAGACCGCGCTGTCACACACAATCACCCCGTTAGCAGAGGATCGTTCTCGCTCGATGATATTTCCCTGGCGATAACCAACAACGCATCTTCAATAAGGGCAATCGGAAGGTCGGTTGCCCTCAAGGGGAACGAGGAGCACGCGAATCTTTTCACGATGAGTCGTCCGGCGAAGGGTTGGCCATCGATTGATGTAGTGAGTGATCTGTACGCAAAATATGGCAAGTCAGTGAGGCGTGTCTTGGGGCCGCGCGTCGACGCTGGCAAATTGCAGCCAGAGGTAGCCGACGCCATTCACAATCACATCGTCTGGAAACAGGTAGCACGCGACCTCGATTTGCCCTACAATAGGACTCGGGTGAACTGACATGCCCGTGACCAAAGACGGCGGATTCATAATTGACGACTCACAGGAGTCTGTCGGCCTCTATGACAAGGAGGCACGCGAGGCAAAGAAGAAGCGCCAGAAACAAGACGGTGAGCGCGACAAGACGAAAGTGGATAACAGCGCTCCCGGTAATTAGCGCTTCTGCTTCTTGTTTCTGGTCTTGCGAGGCACGGCGACGGTAACTTGCTTCTTGTCGCCGTCTGGTCTGGTGACAGTTACAACTGTCTTTTCTTGTTCGCGGGTCAGTTTGTCAATCGCGTCGATGTCGAAGGTGATTTCCATTTGGCAAGCATTCTGACGGCTCACTAAGAAACCGTCAAGTCAGCAAGTAACCACTCGCAGTCTTGAGCACTTCAACGCCGTCACGCCGACGGCGAGCGGGATGCGTTCGCCACGGCGGCGAGCGCGTCAACGGGACAGCACCAAGCGCCGCGCGCCTACCCGGCGACAGGGGAACCAATGACAACGGAAGCCAAGCAGGACGAACAGACCCAAGCCAGCGAAATCAACGAGGACAAGATTAACGAGATCGTCAACCGCGCACTGACGGCGCGTGAGAAGCGATTGCAGACGGCGCTTGAGAAACAAATCGCCGACAGCATAGCCAAACTCAACACCGTCAAGCCGGCAGATGACACGGCAAACGGAGATACCGAGAAGGCCAAGGCTCCGAAGGAATCGCCGGAAGTAAAGGCCCTCGCCGCAAAGCTCGCGCAGATGGAAGCGCGGCTCAAAACCTCTGACGAGCTTCGAGAGAAGATCGAACGGCAGGCGCGCGAGAGTTCGACCCGGACGAGACTTCGAGACGCTCTCAAGGCGGCAGGCGTCAAAGAAGACGCACTCGAGATCGCCGTCGGTCACATCTTCGACGCTCGCAAGCTCGTGAAGTTCGATGACGAGGGAAATCCGATCCTGATGGTTTCGCGGTCACGCGCCAAAGGCGCCGCGGCCGAGGCGATGGAGTTCAGCGACCTGGCGGAAGGGGCCAAGGATTGGGCGAAGACCCAAGAAGCGGGATTTTTCCTTCCTGCCCCGACGGCGGTCAAACTGCAAGCGCAGCAGGGCAAGACGACGACACTCCATTCGGCCCCGCAAGCGGCGCCCGCAAACGGTGAGCGCTTCAACGAGCGCGACGCCGTGAGTCGCACGGTGGAACAGCTCGCCGCCAAGGGCGTCGACGTTCTTGCCGCTCTCAACAACGAATAACCCGCCGACGCACCGAACCGCGTCTGCGGCCAACCCTCAGCAAAAGGAAATGAACCATGTCATCTGACACTCCGCAGACCCTTTCGAGCATTCTCACCTCGCTTGCGCAGAATTTCGGCCCGAGGATCGTTCGGCAGACCAATCGCCGTTCGATGCTCATCAAGACGCTGCCGATCGTGCCTGGCTTCGGCAAGAACGTCCCGATCGATGTTGAAGTCGATGGGATGATCGCCGAGTCTTTCTCGGACGGCGATGAAGTGACCAACTTCGGAAGCGACGTTATGTCGCCGGGCGTGCTTTCTTGGCTGCCGAACCGCGCCAACTTCAAAGTTACCGACCTGGCGATGGCCGCCGCCGCGTCGAGCCGCACTCCGACCGACGCCCTGAATCTGTGGGGCCGAAACGTGGTCAACGCACTGACCAAGCTCGCCTCGACCCTGAACGCCGCTTTTTACACGCAGCTCTTGCTCGCCCTGGCCGATGACAACACCTACGCCGGCATGGAGCGCGTGAGCGCGTTCCCGCTCTGGCGGTCGAACGTCATGGACCCCGGCTCAGCCACGCAGCCTAGCCTCGACCAGATCCGTGGCGACATCATGGACACGATCTACACCGCCGGCGGTGAGCAGCCGGATCTCGCGTTCTGCCGCCCTGCCGTGTTCCGCAAGCTCGGTAGCTTGTTCACCGATCTACGCCGGTACAATCAGCCCGTCGGAGAAATCACCACGGCCAAGGGAAAAGTGTTGCTCGACGCCAGCGTGGGAGCCATCGAGTTTGAGGGCTGCACGTTCGTCAAGGACAAAGACGCCCCCGCCGGCTCGATCCTCTACATCAACTCCGACCACTGCCACATCGAATACCTGCCGCAGACCGTGCCCGAAATGGGCGAAGTCGCGCAGGATCTCGAGCTGAACGACGGATTCGGCGCCGTGCCGCTGGCCGCGAAGTTCTACATCCTCGGCCGAACCGGCGCGTACCGGAAGGCGACCGCGCAGAACTTCACCCAAATCGTCGTCGACAAGCCGAATGCTTGCGGCATCCGCAAGAATATCGACACGACCAGCGACGACGACGAAGCCTAACAGCCGACGCACTCCCACGGGGCGGACGCCGCTCGGCTCTCCTACGAGCGGCGTCCCTTCCCCATTGAAAGGGGCACCACATGGCCACACATCTCCGGCACACCAGTCCGCTCGCGGCAAAGCTGCGAGACGCGCACAACGGCACGATGCGATACATCGGCGCCGGCGCGTTTTTTCACCTCGATAAATCCGAGGTTATCCCCGTCCAAGGCGCGGCCTCAACCGACGCTCTGGCCTATGCGCTCGTGAATGAGTGCCTGGCTGTGTACCAAGGCGTCACCGGCAAGCTCAGCGATTGGAAAGGCCACGCGCACGACAAGCTGGCCCACAAGATCGACGACACGGTGGACATTTCCATCGTCACCACCCCTGCAACATCACTCGTGACCGCCTACGCGCTCGCCAATGCCCTCAAGGCTGTTTGCGTTGCGCATTGCACGGCATCTGGCGTGCACTATAACAACGACGGCACGAACGGCGTTACGCTCGGTAACATTGCCGACGCCGATTCATCCGGCAAGCTGCATACGCTGGCGAACGGCCTGAAGGCGTTTTTGCTTGCGCACCTGGCCTCCGGCCCCGCCGAAGCGTCCATGATTCGCCTGGTGAGCGCCTAACATGCGTTTCCATAACCCGCACTCGTATGCGATAGGGCCATTCACTGCCGGTAAGGACAGTTACCACGTTCCGGCCGGCGGCGACGTAGAGATCCCCGATCTTCTCGCCTTCATCGTGCCCAAGCGCGGGTTGGGTCTCGTATGTAAAGATCCCGAACGGCTGGCGGTCATGCTCGAAAAGCAAAGGCCGCCAGCCCCGAAGGATTGCTCCGTCGACACCGTTCCGGTCGAAGAAGATGAGGACGGTGAAGCGCACGAGCCTGCCGACGACGTGACGATCGATGAACCGGAGGCGCACGAGGCCAGCAGCGCGATCGATGAGGCGGTGCGTCAGCTCGAAGCACAGGGCGTGCAAATTCCGTCGGTGAAGCGACGCGGGCGCAAGGCGAAGGCAAAGGGGTAGACGATGGCGGCGTTCACAGATGCGCAGAAGGCTGCAATCAGACAGTATTTGGGTTTCAGTGAGCTATTTCACGATGTCGATACTCGTCTTGAGTCGCAGATGTCCGAGATCGGCACACGGTCACCCGACGCCGCAACGCGCATTGTCAACAACCTGACGGCGCTCGCCGCGATTGATACCCGGCTAACGTCGGCGCTCGACAACCTAGACCTAGTGCGGGCAGAGGATGTGACCTTTCTTGGCCCCGCGCAGCTCGAGGCAATCAGGACGCATGGTCGGATGCTGATCGGCCAAATTGCCATCACGCTCGAAGTGCAACCACGTCGAGACTACTACTCGACGGGCGCCGAGATGTCCGGCTGCATCATGCTCGGGTAAACCATGACGACCGTTCGCGACAGGGTCTTGGCCAAGATCGACAAAGGGCGTCAGGTGGTTGACGCGCTCGGGCTGCGTCGTTTTTTGGTGGCGGTCAGGCGTCGTACTTGGTCAGGGGGCGCGCCTGGTCGCGGAACCGCGACCAATGTTGACCTCGTTCTGTCTCCGAGGCCGCGATGTCGCCAGCCGTCGGCACACGACGTTGCGTCGAGTGGCGGGACGTTTGAGGAAGGCGATTACATTATCGACCGCATCACGCCTTCATTCATGATCGGTGGTAGTGGGGGATACACACCTGACCAATTGCAGATCGTTCCGGCGTCGGAAGCAGAGGAAGTACTGATCCTGGTTACTGGTGACGACGGAGCACATGAGTGCACCCTGGTCACGCAGCATTTTGACGCGGCATTCGGCTACGAGCTCCATGCGAGGCCGCGCCGGGTCCCGACAATCTAATGTCTGAAACGATCACAACGCCGGACGGAATTTCAGCGCTGCTGATGGCCGATGGCAGGCACCGGCAAGAGGGGATACAGTCGGCAGTTGTCGAGGCCGCAGCGCTTGGCGCTGAAATCGTAGCGCAGGCAACTCCTCGCAGGTGGCGCGGGCACCTCAAGCAGTCAATCATTGCGCAGCCGCTCCCCAAGGGCGCGGAGGTGCGCGTTGACGCTCCCTATGCAGGAATCATCGAGGTTGGCGCCAGGCCGCACATGCCGCCGCTCGGGCCGCTTCTCGAGTGGGCAAGAGAGCACACGCGGGGATTTGGAATCAAGAATCCCAGGTTTCGCGGTTCTGGCCCGAAGAAAAACGAATCAGCGGCGGATTTTGCCAAGCGCTCCAACAAGGCATTTGCGAAGCATCTCGAGAAGGTTGACGACTTCGAACGCGCCGCGCTGGATCTCGCGAACGCCATCAGATTCAAGATTGCACACTACGGCTCGCCGCCAACCTGGTGGGTTAAGGGCTGCCTTGCGCAGATGGAGCGCGTACTTGCCCGCTGCGTCAAAAAGGCAATGGAGCGCAAATGAGCACACCGACGGAACCAAGGGCGGCGTGTCGCAAGGCGCTCGCAACATCACTCTCAAGTTACCTGACACCGCTTCATAGCGGCATTGTCGTTTCGGAGAAGTGGCCGACGCCGGGAAAGGCACTGACGGCGCTATCACTGACCGTTATTACGCCTGGGACGGCGCCAAAGGTCGAATTTCATCAGCCGGTCAAACACAAGGTAACACTGCCCGAGAGTGGTCACGCCGGAACGGTCCTTTACAGTTACGGCCGCGTTGACGTAGACCTGCAAATTGACGCCTGGGCGCTCTATCCTGCGACGAGAGACGCGCTTGCACTAAGTACGCTCCGCGCCCTCAATCGTCCAGCCAACGTGACGCTATCGACGCCAGCGCTTACGGACTACAGCCACGCTCCCGGCCTTGTGCTGCGGCTAACTGATTGGTTCAACGTCACGGCGAGCTATCGCTTTGACGCTCTCGGGGCGATTCCCGAGAACAGCGATGCTGCGCAGGTGAACGAGTACCGGGCAACGTGGCAGGGGTCGGCGCATTTCTATCTTTGCGACGAGCAGCAGCTTTACCTCATGCAAAAGATTCTCCTCAAGGCCAAGTACGACAACGGCCCGCAGGAAACGATTCAACTGATTCCGTAGCAGCAACCTTTTTCCCGGCGCGATGCGCCGGACCACAAAACGAGGTGCATCGATGCCGCTTTTTGAAACCAGCCGCGCGGCTGCGCGGACGCCAGGCCCGCATGTTGTGGACTCGGCAACTCCAAGGATCATTTCTGGCGTCAGCATGGGGCGAATCGGCCTCGCTGCACAGACCGAATGGGGGCCGGTCAAGTCGGCCTATGTCCCCGATGATGCAACGGATTTTCTCAACACGTTCTTCCCGGCAGGTAGCCCGCGGTCCTCGACGGGATGGCTTGCCGTTGCCGGCCGCAAGAAAGCACCATGGACGATGGCGCGCGTGCTCGGCGGGAACGAAGGATTGCTCGCGCCTGACGGGCTAGCCGTGACCACCCACGGAACCCCTGGGGCAGCGACCTACAAGTACAAGGTAGTTGCCAAGAACGCCATCGGTCACACCCAGGGCAGCTGCGAAGTTGACATCGCGACGGGCAACGCAACCCTCGACATCACAAACTACAACGTGCTGGCCTGGACCGCCGTCACCGGGGCGACCCACTACGATGTGTATCTCGTAGCTGCGGCCGGCAACGTTGCGACGGCCGGCCTTCTCTCTGCCGACCTCACTGGCGTCACCTACAGCCACAAGGGCGAAGCGGGCGACGGGAATGCTGCCCCCACCTCGAACACCACCGGGTGGAAGACGGCGGTTTGCTACCTGCTCGACTCCTCGAGCGTCCCGGTTGCCAAGCTGATCGCAAAGTACGCCGGAACGTTGGCGCATGGCTTCGTCGTGACCGTTGCTGCTGCCTCGGGCGGCGATGCGACCAAGTTCGACCTCGCTGTTTCGCTTTCCAACGCAGTCACCGGGGCGACAGGTGAGACGTACAAGAACCTGAAAACGGCGGCAACGGCGGTACTCGCTGACGTGAGCGGGTCGGTGTTGCTCTCGTCCTACGCGCTCGTCGGCACGCCAGCGTCGCGCCCGGCCAACGGAGCCTATTCGTTCGTCGGCGGATCGAACGGCGCAGCTGTTGCCGCGGCAGATTACGACGATGCGTTTGACGCGCTCGACGCAGAAGACGACGTATCGGTGTTTGGCGCGGACGATTGCGGTGATTCGATTCGCCCGACGGTGAACGGCTACATCCTGACCCACGCACAGGGCAAGACGGATCGTCAAGGGTTCGTGCAGTCGAATACCGGCGACGCCTGGGCCACGGTCAAGACGGACGTGACGAGCTACCGAGACAAGAGCGTCAAGTATTTCACCTGGGCATACGTCCGCGATGTGAACGGCGTCGAGCAGCTTTCGCCCGCTTGGACCTTCGCCGCGACCGGCGTCGTGTCACAGAAACCGAATCAGAGCGAGGCATGGTGGGCCGATGACACCACCGAACTCTATTCGGCCATCAGTTCGCTGCCAAGCGACAAGGTGAGCAGCGCCGACGAGACGGTGCGCGGCGACGCGACGGAGCTCGGCATCTGCATCCCGATCAAACTCCCGAGCGGGCGGTATGCGATGCTTCACGATCGCACCACTTCGACCACGCTCAACGAGCGCTACGGCGTGACGTTCCGCATTCGCCGCTACATCGCCAAGTCGAGCATCACGGGGCTTGCTCCTTGGACGAACGGCCCGAACGGCCCGAGCGACCAGCGCGACGCCAAAACGGCGATGGACAACTTTCTTGAGAGCTGCGTTGCGGCGGGCTATCTGGTTGTCCCTCCGAGCGGAACAGTCGCGTACAAGACAGACATCGGGAGTGGGGTGAACACGTCGGCGAGTGTTGCCGCTGGTGAGTTTGCCATCGCGCTCGAGGCAACAACCTGCAGCGTCATGGAAAAGATATTCCTGCTGTTCCAGGTTGGTCCGACGGTGGTTGTCAGCGCTTCCTAACAAATCAATTCAACCGAGGGAGCCGGGTCGCGAGGCCCGGCCCCTTGAGGTACACACATGGCCGACGCAGATCCCAAACTCGTACTCACCGGCTCGAACATCCGATTTCGGGCCTTCGTTGGAACGCGCCCCGTTTATGACGTGACTACTCTTTTCAAGAGTGGCGATGTCGAAGAAGTAGCGATCCTGTTCAGCGACAAGTACGTCGGCAGGAAGCGCGACCGCAAGGACAAGAAGCGCACGGGATGGAAACTCACGGCAGAGTTTGACACTGCCGATCTCGCCATTGTGAGCGAAATCGACGCCATCGAAGATGCGCGCGAAGCGAATCTGGCGGTGCCGGAACTGTCGTTTGCCGTCGAGCTTGCCGAGCGATCGGGGGCCTTTGAGGGCTTCGTGATTCGCAAGTGCGTCGCTTCGTACAAGATGGGCATCAAGGGCAAGGATGAGCGCGTTCCTCTCTCGCTCACCGTCGAAGGCGAAGATAAGTTGCCGGTGACCACCTAATGGCGATCCTGCATGAAATGCTGCTCCCGGTATCTCACCGGGGACTACGCTTTCGCGAGCCGTCGACGAAGGAATGGCTCAATATCCAGAGCCTGGCGCGCAAGCGTGCGAAGGGCGATGATTCCGCGGTTGCGGTTTCAGGGTCAATCGAAGGCGCAGCGTCGCTCATTGACAGCTACACCGAGCCGCTCAAGCCCGTGTTCGTTCAGGCCAATGACGCCGACGGCAAAGAAGTAGAAACCGGCATTATCGACGTTGACGCCACGCTTGACGCGGTGTCGCCGGGAGCGTGGCGCAAGACGGGCTACCTCGAGTTGATCACGGACGGCCCCGGCCACTTGCTGTCAGTCCTCGACAAGCCGCACGACTTCGGCGCCGTCGACAGGGAGATTGCCAGGAAGCTCGTCGGTGATTCAAGCCCTTTGCAGGGAAAGACCAGGATGGTCTGCGTCGAAAAATAGCGCTCCTCATGCGCTACGGGCATCAGCCCTGGTCTGAAGTGGCGGCGATGCCGCTGCCGATAATGGAAGCGCTCTGTGGCGAGATCATGACCATCATCGAACTCGAGAACAAGTCAGGTCAGTCCCCGAGAGAGGCATAATGGGCGATACCGTCTACAGGGTGAAAACCGTCTACGACGTGGAGACGGGCGCCGCAGATGCCAGCGTGAAGCACCTCGGGGAGCACTTCTCCACGCTCGCGATGGGCATCAACCAGGCGCGGGAACTGATCGGCAGTTTCTATTCGGCGCTAAAGTCAGGCATCGGCGACATCATCCACATCGGCGCCGCGATGGAAGCGAACCGGATCGCGATGGCCGGCATGATCCAGGCCGGCGGATTCGGTGGCATCAGGGGAGATGCCGAGGGTTTTGAAGACGCCATGCGCGCATCAGAAGCCATGATGCACAAGATCCACGCCGACGCCAAGGGGCTGCCTGGAACGGCGGAACAACTACGCAGCATCTTTCAGCAAGCCATCCCGGCGAGCATGACGACCGGGATGAGCCTCGGGCAAACCGAGCAGATGGCCGCAAAAGCAATGGCCGTCGGAAACGCATTTGGAATGCAGGCCGACACCATCGGCCACAGCCTGGCGATGATGCTGCAGGGGCACGCGCGAAGCATTGACCCTCTGTTTAGAAACCTCGCCGGCTACATGAAGGGCGGGCAAGAGGGCTTCAACAAGATGACCGCGCCAGAACGGGCGCGAGCGCTGCTTGATGCATTCGCCAAGTTTCAGCCGATGATCGACAAGTACGGAGAATCTTGGAACGCCGTCGCAACCACCGTCGAGATGTACGGCGAGGAAGTGGAAAAAGCATTCTCCAAGCCGGTCACAAACGTCTTCAAGAGCGTTCTCGTCGACATCTCGAAATGGTACGAGAAGCACGAGGAGGAGGTCCAGCAGCTCGCAAGGGACATCGGCGAGACGCTTGCTGGCGCGATCGGCAAGGCGTGGGACGCAGCAAAGGGGCTCGGCGGAGCGCTGGCGTCGGTCAACTGGGGCAGTGTTGCAACGCTTGCCACAATGGCGGGAGGGGCGATCCTGTTCTGCGTTGGCGCAATGAACGCCGGCAAGATTGGCGCCGCGCTCTTTGCGGTAGAATCTAAGCTGCTTGCAGAAGCGCAGCTATTCTTGACGGGGGCGTTTTCGGCGACGGGGCTGGCTATCATGGGCGTCGTCACGGCGGTTGTTCTCGCGATTGGATACATCGACGAGCTAAGAGAGTCGATGGAGTCCATGTTCGAGGGCAACGAAACCATGTTTTGGATGCTCAAGAAAGCCGGCGTTGTCCCCGAAAACGTGACGTTCGAGCAGTACAAAGCAGGAATGGACGAGAGCCGCGATCGTGAGTACGGCATCAAGGGGAAATTCGGCGCACGCCAAGAGGCAGGCCGAAACGATCTCATGTCGAGGCTGCAAGACAACCTCGGGATAAATCTTGGGCTCAAGGTATCCGGGGACAAGTCCAAAGAAGATCCGACGGTCAAGAAGATCCTCGAGGGCAAGGGCATATCGGTCAAACCGACGACGAACATCGGCAGCGTGAATATCCATCAGACGGTGAACGCCGCCGAAGACCCCGACCGCGTGTTCATAGATATGAAGCGAGCGATCGAGGCGGGCATCCATCATCCGACGGAAAGCCCGACCTCGCTCGGAGCGGTCATTCGTAGCTAGCAGTTACCCGAAACGCACGCGAGGGGGCTTCATGGCATCAACCGCCCTGCGCTACTGCCCCCGGGCAATGGTGAGCCTTACAGCCGCAGTTGAGGGAAGCGATCAGCTCGTCACAACGAAAGTTGTGCCCTCGTCGGTCAACGTAACGCGCAAGCCACACACGCACGCCGACGAGGCGCGCGTAGAGGTGCTGGGCTCGGCGCTGCCATTTGACCCGCGCCAAATTGAATCGCTGGCGATGGTCATATGGCTTGGCGATGTCGCTGGGATCAATGACGACGTTAGCCTGTCTGAAAATAACATCAGGTTTGCATCCTACGTCGACACCGACGAAGACGAGCGGAGCGACAAGGGGCCGCGCGTCGAGCTCGTGGCCCGCGATATGTCGGGAGTGCTGCGCGACGCCAAGAAGTGGGACGCCAAGGCAGCACCTCGATACTCTGACACGCTCGAGTCGGCAATCTCAAAGATTTTGATGGAAGTGCCCGGCGCGGAACAACTGGAAATCGATCTCCCGTCAGATCTCCAAGGGGTCACGCTCGGAAAAGCCGCGAACAAGAAGACGGCAACCGGCCCGATCCCGCTCCCCAAGGCGCAGTGCTCTGCCTGGGAAGCAATCGAGGCAGCGGCGGGGATCATTGGACTTCTCGTCGACGTAGACATGGATACGATCCGCCTGCGCACGCCGGCGTCAGTATTTGGCGACACGTCGAATCCTGAAAGCACAAAGCCGGCCTATTCCTTCGTGTTTGGGACGGAAAAGGGAAACCTGCTCAGTGTTCGCCGACGCAAACGGTTCCTTTCGGTGCGAAAGGGCGTCAGGGTGGTTAGCTTCGATCCTGATTCGCGCTCCATCTTGGAGCAGGACTGGCCGCCAGACGGCGCGCTACCGCCCCGCAAGCGCCCACCCATCCACAAGCGCACAAAGAAGCCGAGCAAGACCGCGCCAAAGGCAATAGCGCCGCCCGAGAGAGACATATTTCGCGTTCCTGGGCTGCACACCAAAGACGCAGCGCTTACCGTTGCCAAGCGCATCTGGACCGAGCGAGCCAAGCAGGAAATCGAGGGAGAGATTGTCACCCCGCTATGGGACGCCGACTTGCTCAACCTCAAGAACGGCGATCGCATCATCATCAAGATCGCGCCGGACATCGAAGCCGAACTGCAGCGGACGAACGACGACGAAAAGAAGATCCGGTTCCTGCAGTCACGCCTGATGATTGAACGGGAAGCGGCGCGGGTGCTGATTCGCGCATCACAGCACCGGCCGTCGGACCTGTTCTACGTCAAGCAGGTTCATTTTTCATGGCGCGCGGACGGTGCGCCGTCGGTGTCAATCAACTTCCTCAACCTGATTGTGCTCTGATGGCGATGCGCGACGTACTCACTGGCGGCAATGTTCGCCAGCTCGCCGGCATCGAAGACGAGGGTGGTTGTCGAGTCGGCGTTATCGCTCATCCCGATGGAGCAAGCCCCGTCGAGATCGATAGCAAGAGCCGCGATATATGGGTGTGGGCCAAGGATCACTACACGGGCCAGTTTTACCGCGGGCGCCTGTTCCTGGCCTGTAATGCACTGCTGCGCCTACCCGGCAAGGGTGAGAGCTGCATGATACTGCGCCCGGCACACTGCGGCACGAACGGTGAACCGTACATCCTCTGGGGAGACTTGACGACCATCCCCGGTTGGCTCGACGCCAACAACGCAGGGATTTCAACCAAGGAATCCCTGCACCTCAACTCTACCGACGGTGATGTGATTTTAAAAGAAGGAAGCCGCAACGTTGCGCGCGAGAAAGACGATCTCGACGTTGGGACGCTGCAGGCGATGGATGGCATGGGGTTACCTGTGACATTCACCTACGTTCCCTCGACGGCAACCGGGCCGGGGGCGCCGTCAATCGGCGCATCGGTGCAACTCGCCGGCATTGTCAAGGCCGGAACCGGCAACCCGCACATCAAGGGCTAAACCAACCATGGATGAAATCCTAGAGCCGTTCATCATCGAAGAGATTGGCGTTGCCAATCCCGTCAGGGTGTTGCTGGCGGACGAGGATCTACCATTTGGTCGAGCCCGCGACTTCGCGGCGTTTGAGTCAGGCGGCGAGATCAGGCTCGGCAACGACGACGGCGTAAGGCTCCCCGGCGGACGCGTTGTATTCCATGTCATGTATGCCAAGGAGCGCCCGCTTATCCTGAAGGGTGCGTTTCGTGACTCGCTGCTCGGCAGCGACGGACACGCCAGAAGGTATCGGGACAATGTAGACCTCATCCGCAAGCGCGCGAACCTTGTTAGGGTGACGTGGGCGAGCGAGTCGAGAACCGGGCTATTGCAGGATGCGAAGTTTGGTGAAGAGGACGAGCACAACATCACCTATGAGCTGAAGTTCATCATCAGTGACGGTGCGGGAACATCGCCTCCGGCCAGTGATGAAATGTCGTTGCCTGATGTCAGCCCGCTAGCGCTCATAGCCCAAATGATTGCTGACTTCGCCATGATCAAGGCGATCGATGTATCCGTCGCCGTGGCGTCGCAAGTTGCGCTCACAGTGAAGGCGCTCGAGTACGCCTGCGAACAGCGAATGAACGACACGGCAACCTATGTCGCGTCGCTTGACGCTCCGCAGGATACGTCGCAGGCGGCACTGCGCGAGGCGGCGCAGCGGTGCCAATCTTCGGCGAGCCAAGCGCAGACGTCGATTGCGGCGCTCTCGACATACATTTCGGGGCTAACACTCGCAACGGCCATTTCATCTCCGTCGCCAAGCGCCGATGACGCGATCGCGTTTGCCACGTACCAGAACACGTCAAGGACAACGTGCGATTCCGCACTTGATACGTTTCGCGTTATTTCAATCAAGGCGGCAACGCTCGCCGGAACATCTACGCGGCTCTATCAGATCCAGACAGGCGACACGCTCGAATCAATTGCACAATCACAGCTCGGCTCGCGCGGCCGTGCCAGTGAAATCATGCTTCCCGGCCCTGCTCCCGTCGCGGGTTCGTGGATCGGCATACCGGGGGCATAATGGCGATCATTGCAACCACGTCTCGCTCGCCCTGGCGAGTGCAGATTGTGCTGTCAACCGTGCCATCGGAATCGGCGGGCGATTATACGATGTCGCGCGGGGATGGCGGGTCGTGCACCATCACCGTTCTTGCAGCGTGGCGGCTGCCGGGTGCCGGGTATTCCGTGGAGCTCGCGCTCTCGGCGGCGATGGTCGACGGCGCGCCCTACGTGATAGCGGTATCAGGCGCTGGCAGTGCCGAAGTGGGATACCGCGCGCCCATGCAGCCGGGCGGCGAGTCGGGAATAGTGAGCGACCCGGAGGCCGCAGCTTATGGAATCGATCTCGCGTGGATCTCTGGTGCGCTTGATAGCCGAAACGACATACCGCGGCGCTCGGGCATTGCGTGTTTGAAACACGACTTGCCGGCGGCATCGGCAACGCAGCCCGGTGAGCTCATCCACAAGCCCGACGAGGGCGGCGGGCTCTATGGAGCGACGAATCAAGCAAGCTCTGACCTCTCCCGGCTCGTCGATACAAATCGGCGTCAGTGGCAGAGTGATCCGCGCATTGCACAAAGCGGCGTCGCCATCTCGGCTACCGCCAACACCGACGGGACTGTTGACATTCGCGGCGCCATCACGCCGATAGCAACCGGGAAATCAATCGAAATTCAAACCGGCAGCCAAGGGTAAATATGAGCGATTTGCTACCTACGCCGTCCGAACTTGTCGGAATCGGTGAAGCCGCTTTCCTGTCAAAACTTCCACTTGCCGACACCAACACGGGCAGCGATATTGACACTGCGCTGTCGGTCATGTCTTCGCTCGAGGCGCGAAATGCGAGACACATCGCATACCGCGCAAGCGCTCGCTCGCGCTCATCGGCGACAGGAACCGATCTTGACGTGCTGGCGTCCGATCTCTACTACACCGCCCGCCTGGCGGGAGAAGTGGCAACCGGCACGCTTCACCTGTCTCGCTCTGGCACTGGCGCAACATCAATTCCGAAGGGCTCGAGGTTTAGCGTTCCGCAATCGGGCGGCCAAGCATCGATCGTGTTCATCGCCTCGTCTACCGTCTCGGTCGCCGGCGGCGCGACAACGAAAAATGTGGCGATTGAAGCGACGGCAGAAGGCACCGACGGAAACGTGGACCTGGCGCTCATCACGGAAATCACCGATCCCCTGCCTGATGATACGTGGGTCATCGTTCCGCCATCGGCCTCGACCGAGGCAACTGCTGGAGGGTCTAACGAAGAAACCGACGACGAACTGCGCCAGCGACTATCGCAAGGCGCGCCCGATGATACACGCGTCAGGGGCACCGTGCGCGCGGTACTGGTTGGCATTCTGGCCGTTCCCGGCGTTGCCTATGCGACCGTGCTCGAGCCCCTTGATGGCACGCTCAAGGCGTTTGTTGGCGATGCCAGCTACAACTTGAGCGCCCCGCTCAAGGCAGCGGTGCTAACCGCCGTCGACGCCTGGCGCTGCGGAGGCGTCCCCGTTGACGTGTATCCTTACGCACCGTCGACGATATCGATCGAGCTCACCATCTACATGAATCAGCTCGCGGCCAACTACGACACGGCGACAATCATCGCCAACGCGACGACGAACGTGATCAACTACTTCAAGGCCGCTCGGGGCGACGAGTATATCCTCGAGGCCATTGCATCGGCCGCAAAGCAGGGAATCGCAGACGTTCAAGGCGTCGAGGTGACATCGCCTGCCACTGATCAGCCGCGCCACGCGGCGACCTACTACGCAAGCCAAACGTCCATCCCGCGCTACTCCACCGACGCCGGACACATATCAATCACCGTCGCCGATCCGCAGTCTGCCTAAGTACGTCCCTCGAGGTTGCCATGACAACGCCGACCATCGTCGACGGCAGCGAGCCGCCTGCGCCAAGTCTTGACGCTCTGCTTGCTCTCTTGCCGCAGTGGGCAGCCGATGGAGACGCCGATCTCCGCGATGCGCTGCTCTACGCCTGGGGAGAGATGGCGAATGCCCTCGCTACTGGGACGACTTATTTTCTTGGGGCTCAACAAACGCCAAGGTGGGCGTCGGGAGCTTGGCTTGATTGGTGGGGGGCTATCCTCAAGCGCCCGCGCATCGCAAGCAGTGGAACAAGCGAATCAGACGACGATTACCGCGCCCGTCTCCTTGGGCCGATTGACCTCATCTCGCCAGTTGCCGTCAAGGCGGCGATTGAAGCTCTCTTCGCCGCAGGTTCACCTGCTCATTGGCGCTACGTCGAGCCGGCAGAAGATGCTGTCTTCCTTGCCCCAACCGCATCGCCACCGACGTGGGCGGCGTGGATGCAGCCAGACGCCAACACCACGGAAAACATCAGCGTCACGCAATCCCACAAGCGGCTGCTCGCGTATTACCCGGATCAGCCTGCCGCAATCGGAGCCTATTTCACGTCAGGTGTGAGGCGCGCCGAGTTCTGGATTATCGGCGACGGGACCGAATCAGACCTCGTGTTTGATCAGGTTGTTGCCGAGGTCGAGGCCAAGCGAGGCGGCGGCGTGGTGTGGATGTTCTTCGACGATTCACTACTCCCGACGGCAGTTTGAGAGGCTAACCAATGTCAGGAACAAGGGCAATTTGTAACGATGGGCAGGAATTTACCACGACCGACATCCAGGCCATCTCTGACGCTGCCGGCAGGGCCGATGACTTGGCACTGGCCGCGCTGCTCGACGTGCCAGCGAGCGCAAAGCGCATTTTGCCGTTTGCAAGCCCCCTCGTGATCCCCTCGACAGCGGGGAAGGCCAAGGTTCAGCCGTGCCTGATCTGCGTCGGAACCTCGACGCTTGGAGTGTTTGCCCTCTCGGGCTTGATAACCGGAGGCGGCACCGACTCGCCCACGTTCGCGGCAAATAGTAGCGGCTCGACGAGAATCGACCGGCTTTATGCGACTCTGACGAGAACTCCCGCAACCGCAAGCCGCAGGATCAAGAGCGTTACCGACGGTGGAAGAACAACGCAGACAGTGAACGTGTATGATTCGGTTACGCCAACGCTGCATGTGGCGGCAGGCACGCCCGGCGGCGCAGCTCCTGCGCTTCCCGCTGATACGGCGACCTCGTTCAACGTGTCCATTGCGCTCGTGACGTTGCTCGACGGATGGGCCACTTCGGAGATTCTGAACGCTGTCAGTGGTAACGGGAGCATCGCGCAAGCGTGGGACGAGGCGTTGCCGCGTAGCCAGCGGTTCTATGGTGGATGCTTTGGCGACGGCAGCGATGGCGACGTGATCATCTCGACCACGGTCCCCCTTGCGCGCCCGATGATGTACAACAACTTGACCATCGTTCCCGGCGGCTTGCTGAAGACGGCAGGTTGGCCGGTCTACGTCAAAAACACGCTCACCATTACTGCGAGCGCCGCCAACCAGGGGATCAGCTGCGACAGCGGCGATCACGAAGTTGCACGAACCGGCTATGGCGAAACGTGTATGGCTGGCGAATTTGGCGGCGGCGGGCTTGGGCAGACGGGGGATGTTGGCTTAGATGGCTACGGACTCGCCGTTTCGCTGGGCGGTGCGGGCGGTGCGGGCGGCAATGCACATCTAGCGGGTGGCGGCGGGAAGTCTGGCGGTGCGGGTGGAGCGGTAACCGCTCCGGACGCCACGTGTGGTTCGATCCGAGAAATTGTTTCATGGCGCGGCCACATACTTGGGATGGCGGGCAATGTTAGCCACTTTACGGCGGTCCAGGGCGGTGGTGGCGGTGGTGGTGGTGGTGGTAGCGCGGGCAACGCGGGGGCGAACGGGGGGCATGGTGGCGGGCTGCTTTGGATCGCAGTTCGGCGATTGGTAATCTATCATGCGGATCGTATCATCGCGGGTGGCGCGGCGGGAGCATCTGCGGTTGCAAGTTCGGGCACGGGTGGCGGCGGCGGTGGAGGAGGAGGCGTGCTCGTGCTGGTCTACGGCTCGAAGAGCGACGGCGCGGGCGGCATCCCAACCTTCAGCGCTGCAGTCAATGCTGCAGGCGGGCCTGGTGGCGCGGGTGACAGTGCAACCGCCGATGTCGGCGATCCCGGAGCTGCCGGTTCCAACGGCACAGTGATCGAGTTCGCGGTCTAGTCATGCGCCGAATCGTTCTCGCGCTTGCGTTACTGGCCTATTCGGCGCCAGCGCACGCTGATTGTGTCTCTTTCCTCGAGACGGCGATCTATACCGCGCTCGGAGCCGACACGACTCTGTATCCCTCGGGCATCCCGTCGGGTGTGCAGTCTAACGTGCGCCAGGTTGCACATGATTGGGCAACTGCCATCTGCGCAACGATGACCAACCCTGACGCCGGTGCTCCACTTGGGCCACAAGGGCCAACCGGCCCAACCGGGGCCAATGGCGAGGAAGGTCCCACCGGCCCCTGCTGCTACGCCTGCTACCAAAACGGCCATGCCTGCGAACACACCTCCGACTGCTGCGGCGACTCGGTATGCTCGGGCGGGCACTGCACACCGGGCGTAACCTGCGGAATTGAGCCAGCGGGAGTTAACTGCCCCGACGGCGGTTTCTACTGCACGTTCGGCGGCGATACCTACTACGGCTGCAACGGCGCACCTGGCCGCGATGGCACCAACGGCACTAACGGTATAATCGGCCCCACTGGCCCCACAGGCCCCACCGGCCCCACGGGCTCACCCGCTTGCGTGATCCCTAACGGAGCATGCACCGTCGATGCTGATTGCTGCTCTGATAGATGTACCAGCGATCACGTCTGCGGTCGCTGTCAGGTAACCGGCGAGTCGTGCACGACCGACGTGCAATGCTGCTCGGGCTACTGCGCATCGTCGGTGTGTACGCAGCCGTTCGCGGCTACAGGCGCAACGGGCTCGGTCTACATCTTCAGCCCTGGCGCCTTATGGGCGATGCGCCCACTGACCCTCGACGATGTTGGCGCGGCGTTCGCTATCAGCACGTTCAACGTCGGATCGCCACAGTTCGAGGCTGGCTCGACGTACACCAACCCGACCTTCACGGCCTCTTACACCTCGACGCCGACGAGCGCAACGGTAACCGATGGCCTCGGCGGCAGCGTCGGCATGACTGCGCCTGCGTACACGAGCGGGACGCTAACCGCGACCTACACGCCGACGGGGGCACCTTGGACTGCGGTGACGTGGACTCTCACAGCCGTCGGTGCGACAACCAAAACGACATCATCGACGGCCTATTGGCTATGGCGTGATTACTGGGACACGTCCAGTCTAGACGGGTGGAGTTGTACGAGCGCCGAGATCCAGACGCTTACTCACAGCCAGCTTGCTTCCCGTCGGCAAGACGTGAGCGGTAAAAGCTTCACTCCCCCGAATCAATATGTGCTGTTTGCGTGGCCCGTAGATGACGCGATCGAGAATGATTTCTGTGTCGGGCCGATTTGCGGCGGCTGGGAAAAGCTCTGCACGGCGACGAGCGTAACGCGCAACGGAGCCACGACCACTTACGACGTGTGGAAGACGCGCAACCTACAAAATAGCTCGCTCACGATCACGGTGAACTAATGCGACGCACAACGGCATTCACGATCATTGTTCTCGCCTTCAGCGCGTCGTTCGCATTTGGTGACCATATCGGATTTATCGACCGACTCGTGAAGACGGGCACGGGCTATTTTCTCGTCGATGACAACGACATTGCGGGAGGCTATCGCGTAGTCCCCGACGCGGGCGCGCTCACTGCAACGGACACGTCGGAACTCAAGGTTGGGATGCTCGCCTACAAGCAGAGCGACAGCAAGACCTACCGACTCACCTCTACCGGACCTGCCGTCTGGACCGAGTGTACGCACTTCTGCGGCGGCTGTCTTTTGTACGGCGAGACGTGCGGCTCCGACGCCGCTTGCTGCTCGGGGCGATGCGACGGAACGTGCTTGCAGTCACCAACCGGGCCAACCGGGCCGACGGGCGCGAGCATAACCGGACCAACGGGGGCAACAGGTAAGACCGGACCGACGGGGCCAACGGGTGCCAATGGCACGAATGGCACGAACGGAACGAACGGAACCAACGGAGCAACGGGACCGACAGGTGCCACTGGCCCAACGGGCACGGCTCCGTGCCTGAATTACGGCGCAGTCTGCGCTGGCAACTCCTCGTGTTGCTCCTACCGATGCGATGGCACATGCCTCGCGCCTACTCCGGGTGCGACGGGACCAACCGGGGCTAACGGCGCAACGGGAGCTAACGGGCAAGGATCTTTCACAACAGTTGGTGCGAATTTCACGCAGCCTGCTCTATGGACTCCCGAGGGTGGCGCGGCGGTAACTGTGACGTTTGGCAACTGCACTTGGATGAGCGGTGGACAAACGATCTACATCTGCGACGGTAGCGGGGGCGGCGGTTATTACCGCGTGCTCACGGCCTGCTCGGCGGGTACAGCCAGCATCGGATTGTTAGGATACTCGGGCATTGGTTGTTACACTACGACCGGAGGCACCGTGACTGCGGCTGGATCGTCGGTGTCGGCGGCGGGTGTCAGGGGCGCAGCGGGCACGAACGGAGCAACTGGGCCTACCGGGCCGACGGGCACTAATGGCACTAACGGCACTAACGGCACGAATGGAACCAACGGCGTTACAGGGCCAACAGGGCCGACCGGGGCGGTGAGCGGGAGCGGGACGGCGGGGCGTCTATCAAAATTCACAGCATCGACCACTCTCGGAAATTCGGTCGTGACTGAGTTGAGTGGTAGAGTCGGAGTGGGGACGACATCTCCGACGACGACAACGTGGCAGGTCAACGGCACCTATCACAGCGCAACGGGCACGGGGGCACAGGGGCTTATGTCGTTGACGGATGGCAGCAACACGCACGGCTTACTTGACGTTGGCATCGACGCCACGGGGACGTATTACTCGTGGCTACAGTCTCGCGCCGACAATGTCTCGACGGGGAGTAATCTGTGTCTCAACCCAATCGGCGGCAACGTCGGTATCGGGACGACGGCGCCGGCATCTACTCTTGCCGTAGGTGGCAACATAAGAGCTTCCGGTGGGGGTACCGATGTGGTGAATTACTACATGGAGCTGGTCAATACTGTCGTCGGGGAAGGAGATGTTGATTTCCGGCTCAATCTACACAACATCGCTCAAGACTGGACGCCTCTCTATTTCGACACCACGACGGAAAAAATCGGTATCGGGACGGTTACACCAGCAGAGGCGGTTGAACTGAATGGTAATTTGGCGTTTACTCATACGGCTAACAGGAGCATATACGTCAGGCAGTCAGTATTGGGAACGGGAAATGATCTGTCGATTGCGGCAGGCAAGGGATACGGAACTGGGAACAACGCTGGCGGCATCTTGCATCTCAATGGTGGAGACAAATCAAACGACTCGAGCGACGGTGCTATCAAGATCGCGGATGCAAACAATGCCATTACATATATCGGACGGACCAACTCGGTACAAATAGGTGCGGCCGGAACTATTTATGCGCCGGGGGTGGGGACCGGATCGGAGAATGCGTATGCGTGTTTTCAGACCACCAGCACTCCCGCCAATAGACTGACATACAAAACATCCGCATGCTCGACGAGCGATCCGCGATTAAAAAAAGATCCGCGATTCCTGGCAAACGAAGTGGACATTCTTGGCGTTCTGCCCACGATGAGCGGAAGAACCTTCATCCATCTTCGTGACGATACGACGACGGCAAAGCGGCGAATGGGTCTATTCGCTGACGAAGTTCGAAATGTTTTGCCCTGGGCTGTATTTGACGAGGGGGGAACGGACCACATTCTCTCAATCGACTATCCGGTGATGGCCGGATACTTCATTGAGGTAGAAAAAGCGCTGTTGAGGAAGATCGAGAAACAGCAATCACAGATCGACGATCTCAATACACGGCTTGAACGCCTGGAGAATGGCAGTTCCTCCACGACATCAAAGCCGGTTGATGCCGGCACAGTGGCGGGCTCGGTGATTGGACTGGGGATGGCAGCAGGGTGGCTTGTCAGCAAGAGAAAGAGAGCGAACTACTCCAAAAGGAATCCCAGGTAGATTTGTCCATCCGTTGCCGGTGAAGTGACTATATAATCGGCAACAACTCCATTCCCGTTGAGCGATACTGCCCACCCTCTCCCGGCCGATGCGGGCGCGGGGATCGTTGTGTCGCCGGAATGAATCGTTGACGGTGCCCCAACAGAAGGACCATCGGTGCCGTCGAAGGACGTTACGATAATATCCACGTTGCCGGTGTTGGTAATGGATGGCTGGTTGTTGCCGACAAGATAAAGATACCAGTTTGCGTTGTGATTGTGCGGCGTACTCAAATCCACCGTCCCATTCACCGTGCTAACGGTAAACGCCATAACCCGCGCAAACACCCGCACGGTAGCCTGTGCCGACACAGCGACGGCATCTCCGCTATCGTCGACGGTAGAGCCCGAGACGGTAAGCACCGCCTCGTTGACTCCCATCGGCAGTAGCGGCGCATAGCCAACGCCTTCGAGGGCCAGACCGTGAACTACGCCGACGCTCACGAGCGGCGTGATGCTCTGTTTGCCGACGATATCGAGGACACTTATCGACGAAGGGGAGACGATAAACGCGGCGTTGCTCGACGTGATAGCAACGTCGGTGATCGCGTGACCTCCGCTGTTTTGGAGCAGCAGGAAGAACTCGTGGCTGCCCTTCAGTTCGCCGAAGTCGAAGGCGATCGCAGCGGTGCCCGCATCAACGGGATCGTCGCTCGGAGACAGGCTGGCAGCCGATAGCGATGATGCGCCAGCGGTGCCTAGCTGCGAGAGGGCGAAGCGGCCTGGGCCTGTGCCCGGTGTGGTGCCGGGGTTGCCCGCGTCGGCGTTGGTGCCGGGGTTAGCGGGTGATGGGTTACAGCCAAGAAAAGCGAGACAGGTCAACAGGCGATAGACTCGGTTCATGATGTTTTCCCTTTCGTTTGAGGTTTCTTGCGCTCGACATCGAGGATTCGTCGGATGACCTCCGAGACGGAGATGCCGTCCTCTTCTGCCAACTCGCGCAACCATGCGTCAAGTGGGTCTGAAATGGTGATCATGCGTTTCTTGGTCATGTCTACAGCATATCCATCGTACGTCAATTTGTCAAGAAAGGTTTCATGATGGCAACCACATCAGGCGGTAATCACTCCGGCGAGTTTGTAGTCCACGTCGATGAGCCGGATACGCACGCTCAATCTGCCGAGCGGCAAGAGCGGGCATCGGACGAGCGCAAGGAACAGAGCGACAGTATCTTGGCGCAGGGGAAGACGGTCAAATGGTGGGTGTTAGGGATCGCCCTTATCGGCGGGGGCGGCTTCTCGGTAGCGATGTACCTCAACTGCTACGCCAAGCAGTCAGAACTCGACAAGGTTTCGGCCAAGGTCGATGCACAGGAGAGAGCCACCACCATCTCCGAAGTGTCGCAGCGAGGCATGAACGTCAGGCTCGACAAAGTTGATGTCAGGTTCGACAAGCTCGACGGAAAATTCGACAAACTTGACGGCAAACTTGACGACCTGAACTTGATGCTCACGCGCATCAGCACGGCGGTAGGTGCTCCGCGCCATGCGTCGCTGCGCGCGCCAAGAAAGGACACAGACCTATGAGCCACCTACTGACATTGCTTTGGGCATTCATCGTCGCGCACCAAGAGCAGCTTATCGAAGCTGCCGCGACCATCATCGGCAGCACCATCGTTACCGCGATGACCAAGTATCCGAACCTTCGTGGTCCGGTTGGAGTCGCGATGCGCATCATCGACGCGCTCTCGGTGGTAGTCCACAAAGATTCTCCCGACACTGGCACGTTCAAGGGCCTCGTCGGCAAGTTGCTCAACCGGCTGTCGCTGCCGGGCTTCCTCTCGCCGCTGCCAGTGGTGAACGGCGTGAACAAACCCCTCGGCGTGCCTGCCACACCTGATGTGCCCAAGGTGCCAGTGATGATGCTGCTCGTCGCCGGATTGGCGCTCTCCTCGCTCGCGTGTGTCCCGTCGTCTATCACTGCGGCGCGCAAGTCGATCGCAATCGCCGACCAAGTGCAGACTTCGAGTATCAAGAGTTTCGAGCTTTGGGATCTGGCTCATCAGAAGACGCTCACGCCTGCCGAGCGCACCGACTACCGCGCCAGGCGTGAGCCCGTGATCGCCGCGTTCGAGGCGTTGGCAGCCGCGAGCCAGGCAGCCAAGCAGGCCACCGACGCAGCAGCTTCGAAGGTCCAGACCGGGAAGGTTGACCTCGCGCCAGTGCTATCTGCCATCATCTACGCCGCGAGGGCGCTTCGAGACGCTGCGGCGGCGATAGGGTACACGATTCCCGGATTGAGCACGTTGATAGGGGTGACGCCATGACGCCGATCCAGATCGCGCAACTCGTCTTCGCTATCGTCGGCGAGGCGGTATCGCTCGGCCAACTCATCATCAGCGCTGCGACCTCCGATGCTGCCGGGGCAGAGGCTGCCTTGGTAGCTGCCGATCTCGCGCTCAAGACGGCGATCGACGGTCTGCGCCCCGTGCTCGCGGCCAATGACGCCGCCGTGGACGCCGCCGGGTGACGCCGTGGCGTGCAAACGCAGGTATCACGACGCCGACGATCTGCCGTCTGAAGTGCTACTCGATATTATCGACGAGCAGGAACGCAGACAGCGACGCATCGAGACGTGGATCAGCGTGGGGGCGGTAGTCATATTGCTGGCCCTCGTCATCGTGTGGGCAATGGCGGTGAGAAAATGACACCTCCGCACGGACTGTCCGAGATCATCGCGTACTACGGCGACATCTCCATCGACGCTGCGAGCGAGCAGGTTATCACTCCTCCGCATTGGGAGAGCTGGAACATTGTTGTCGTTGACGACCTCCCCGGCTGGCCTCATAGGCTGCGGCTCAACGGCAAGGTGTTAGAACCCCTGCGCCTGGCGCTCGGGCGCTGCATAGACCTACACGATGGCTATGTGATTCACGCGCTCGGGTGCTTCTGCCCAAGGTACAAGCGGGGGAACAGTGGAGAGATCAGCGTCCATAGTTGGGCGGCGGCAGTAGACATCAATGCCGACACCAACCCGCGCGGATTCCCGATGGCCAAAGACATCCCAAACTCATGGGTGGATATTTTCGAGGGATGCGGCTTCACTTGGGGCGGCGACTTCCCGACGCCTGACCCGATGCACATGCAGTGGGCGAGCGGGTATTGATACGGAAGTGAGCTAAATATATCCAGTTGGGTATATCCGCGGCATAGGTGCTGCTACCCTAAAAGTAGCGCTCTAGCAATTACAAGCACTTACACGAAGCATCCTGCAGCGACCACTACGATCCACCGCTACGATATCGCCGAAGTCCGCGACCTTCCTGCTCCTTGATGTAGCTTTTAAGTCCCCTGCGTTTACCAGTTTCGCCACCCGGGGAATGCCTATTTTACCGTCGCTGATGCCTTATTTTTCGCGTCACCTCCGTTTTTGCATTTCGCGGCATTTTCCGCTACGTTTTGCCCCTGATCACTACGTTTTTGTACTACGCTGTTTTTCCTCCCCGTCGCTACCTCGACGCTGTTCACGGCAGCATGTAGGCGGGGCAGGTAGCTGTGTGCGTAGTGGCTCTCCATTGCCAACGTAATGTGCCCAAGAATATCCCTGATCTCGACTCCGCTCACACCGGCTGCGTGCAGCAGCGAGGCGTAGGAGTGCCGCAGATCATGGGGTCGCGTACCGTCTAGCCCGCATTCTTTGCATGCTGCCCGCCATGCCGTGTAATGGTGGCCGGCGATAAACACACGCCCGACCTTGCAGCGCGCAGCCACGGAGTGCAGAGCGGCCATCGCCGGGGCATTCAGCGGCACGGTACGCGAGCGCCGGGTTTTCGTGATCTGTCCGGGTAGGCTGATCGCCCGGGCTGCGAGATCAACCATCGCCCATGTGAGTTTCGCCAGTTCGCCGCCACGCATTCCGGTGTTAGCCATCAGTGCGAAATACGGCAGCGCTTCCCGTGCTCGCCCCTGGAGCTTCGCCAACTCGCCGAGAATGGCACCGATCTGCTTTGCTGTAAGTAGTCTCCACTTCGGCTCCCACCGCTGGATCGGGTTGCGGCAGGTTGGCACTCGCGGGATCACGCGCAGCACGTCATGTGCATATTTGAGGGCTTGGCGCAGGGTCGTCAATTCCTTGGAAACCGTTGATGCCGAAACCTTGGCGGCGCGCTCGGTCTTGTATCCTTCAAGCGCAGCCTCGTCGAGTAGTCTGATGTCACGACTCGCCCCGAAATGCGGGATGATATGCAGCTTGATGTGCTTGGTCAGCATCGTGACGGTGCCCAGGGACCGGCCATCTGCCTCTTTCCAAAGCAGGAACTTTGCGGCGAGCGTTGCGAGGGTGAACTTGCCCGCGTCGGTTACGCGGTGTGTTTCTGCGATGCGCGCCGCTTCGTTCCGCTCGACGAGCAGAGCTTCAGTCTTAGTGCGCTTTCTTGTGGAGAAAGCGACCATCCTTCCCGCGACGTAGATTTGCGCCCACCAATATGGGCTATCTTTTCGTCGGTAGAGTGACACTCGCTCGGCTCCTCAAGCGTGAACGCGGATAGCAGATCCGCGCCACGATACCACCGCTTGCGGCCAATGCGAAGTGAAGTGACGTGACGACGGAGCCATCGGGGGTCACGCTGGCGCAGCATGGCGAGTGCTTCGCGCTCCGGGTAGAGCACGGTGGCGGCGATGGGCTCGTGTCCCGCCCGCGCTGTCCCCAAAGGTGTCACCTACTACGCGCCTCCGGGGCTGCCTTCGCTGTCAATCTCGTCATAGACAATCTCGCCGGTAACCGAGTCTTCGACCCTGACGAGGTAAAAGCCCTCGCTGCCGCCTTCGTGGGATCGGCACCCCTGCGCCGCAATGAACACAATCAATCGTTAAATCATCTGTTAGAGTCATGGTGTCACCGTCTCCCGTCTCTCCTGCTCCCAGGCGCGATATCGCGCGAGCCAGGACGACAGCGCCGAATGAAGCTGCCGCGCGCCTTCTCGGTCAAAGAGCGCTTCGCAGCTTTCCTCCTCCTCGTCCTGTGCGCACACCCACAGCGCTGGCGCGTCTCGGTCGTTGTCTCGCTCGGCCTCGATGAGCACTATCGCGCCGCCGTTATCGTCTTCGATGCGTGCCATGACCGTGCCTTTCGGCAGCCCGCAAAGGTCTGGATCTACATCACCATGCAGGCTGTCTTCTGACTCGGCTACCGTTGCCGGCTTGACCTTGACCGTCATCGCGTGCTGCGACTCGGGGACTGACGACACCATCACGACTCCGGGCGCAAGGTAGGGGGCAAGCTCGTGCTGGATACTGCTCGGCACGTTGAGCGCTGTGATATTGCTTCCGTCGCTGCTGATGAGGATGATCATTTTCCACCTATCAGGCTGCGTATTCTTAGGGCCACGATGCCAATCGCGGTAACCGTTTTATCGTCGCCGTACAACGCTTCGCGCACCCCTTTCCACGTTCCCACCTGTTCGGCTGCGTAGATAAGGTACTTCTGAACCAGCATCTCCATCTCCTCGTCCACCGTCGGTGCTACCAGTTTGCCGGGGTCGGCGATATGGTCAACCACCGTGGATCTTTGGCTGTAATGCTCACAGCCCTCACATTCTCTTAAGTCAATCACTTCGCAGTTAATACATTCATCGCTCATTCCCCCTCCTCCTCCGTCGGTGGCTCCGGTGCGTCGAGGGCGCGCACCGCTTCGCACAGCGAGCAATCGCAGAGGGTGTGCCCTTGACTGCGGACATGGTTCCGCGCCGCATCTGCTACGGCGTCGAGCTTCGTCATGCGGGCGTACATCGACGCCTTGCCGTCCTCGTACCCGGCGATATGCGCCACCGTTAGATTCTCGTTTGCCGCGTCGCGTTCGGAGAGCAGCGCTAATGCGCTTTGGTTGTGCTCCTCGAATAGCCGCTCGGCCAGCTCGGCTCTGGCTAGCGCGGCGTCGCGCTCATTCGTCAGCCTGATCATGTCTTGGTCAGGCGTGCAGCTCATGCCCTTGGAGTTGAGGCGGGAGGCGGCGGCGTCGCGCTCTTCACGCAACACCTCTGCTTCGCCCTCAAATTGCGCGCACCTAGAGAGCCACTTGTCTCGCTCTTCAGTCAGTCCCTCCACCGCCGCAATCATCCTCACCACGATGCTGTTAGGGTGCGCGCCGTCGGCTACTCGGCGGGCCTCGGAGAGTATCGTTTGTATGTCGGTCATGGCTTAATCCCCAGCAACACCCTCTCCAACCTCACGACGGCTTTGAGAGCTTCCTTGGCCGTGCCTATGGCGTTGGCGCCGCCGCATCCCACGCCATCGCAGCTCTTCGTCGCGCGTAGTGCTTCGCGAATGTCAAGCGGCTCGTAGCAGCAGATGCACGGGCGCACCGGCATGGGAGCATCGAAGGTGTGACCGCATCGGCATGTGATGTTCATTCCGTCTCCTCTTTGCAAAGCGCCTCAAGGTCATGCAGCGGCAGCGTCGAGAGATTCTGACGCTCCTCGGGGGATAGCTGCTGCTCGGGGAGCAATGACCACGTTGCTGAAGGGTCGAATGATCCGCCGTGTCGCTGGATCTCGAACACCCACGCATCGAGGTTGTACTTGTCCCGCACGCGGATGAGGTCTTTAAACAGCGGAATGTCACACGCGAACGCTTTGACCTCCCACGTCTCGACTCGACTCGACTCGTAGAGCGCGACGTTGATCGCAGGAAAAAGACGCACCAGCCCTGCCGCTTCTATTTCCCAGGGGTACGGCTCGCCAAGGAAGATCACTAGGGCCTTGTCGCCATCGTCGGTGAGGCGCAGCCACGGGCTTGGCTTCGGCGTGTGCTTCGCGACCAGGTCTTCGGTGTGCTGCCAGTTATCCATGGTTGGGCTCCTTCCTAACCGCTGCCTCTACCCGCTCCCACGAGATAGCGGCGCGAACCTTCTCCGCATGGCGCTTCCGGGCGGCGTAGGCGGCGTAGGCGGCGTTGGCGGCGTAGGCGGCGTAGGCGGCGTTGTAGGCGGCGGCGTTGGCGGCGTTGGCGGCGTTGGCGGCGTTGGCGGCGTTGGCGGCGTAGGCGGCGGCGTAGGCGGCGTTGGTGGCGGCGGCGGCGGCGGCGGCGGCGTTGGCGGCGGCGGCGTTGGCGGCGGCGGCGGCCCTATCTTCCTCGCTCGCGTCGCCAAACGCGAAGCGACGAGACACCTCGATCACACCCTCACATATATCCCGCGTCTCCTCGTGCTCTGCGTCGATGAATCGCAGCGCATCTTCCGCAAAATCGCAGGCGAGCAACCGCCACTCCACATCGCTGACATCGGTCGGTAAATGCCCTAGTAGCCAAAGGAGCCAATCGGCTCGCTCGCAGGCGAACCACGCAGCGCGCAGCGTGGGGTATTTCTCGGCCCACGCGACCGCGTTGGAACAGGCGCCGAGTTTATTCAGAAGTTGGATGTGCTTTTTCATGGGCGTTTATCCTCGGGGAATTGGCGCACGCGCTTCGCAATAGCCTCTCTGGCTGGACCGTCTCCAAGTTCCCCACCTTCAGGGTGCGCGCCGATCTCGTGGCACAACCTGCGCGCCCATTCCTGCCATGCGATCCAGGCGCGGCGGTGCTGATCGGCGATGTGCCTCCACTCGGCGGCGGTTAGTGCATGGCTGTACTTGGGTTCGCTCATGACTGGGGCTCCGGCGCGTACACAACGAAAGCTCCACCGACAAAACCAATAGGCATACAGCCGAGCTGATAGAGCGAGATCATTGGCTCGCTCGGGTCTTCGTTTGCTGGCATCCCGCCGAGTACCCACCACGACCGGCGACGCATGACGCGATAAGGTTGCGTATACCACCACCACCGACGCCAGATGCCATAGAGAGCATCAGCAGCATCAGCAGCTCGTGCAGCAGCAGCATCAGCAGCAGCAGCATCAGCAGCTCGTGCAGCAGCAGCATCAGCATCAGCAGCAGCAGCAGCAGCAGCAGTAGTAGTAGCAGCATCAGCAGCAGCAGCAGCAGCAGCAGCAGCATCAGCAGCAGC
>Ga0265323_10000110_pt1 | contig 48350 bp, 65 predicted proteins | sample 41225metaG_FD_193580 | JGI IMG/M metagenome (GOLD analysis project Ga0265323, IMG submission 193580) | Rhizosphere microbial communities from Carex aquatilis grown in University of Washington, Seatle, WA, United States - 4-12-25 metaG | ecosystem: Host-associated > Plants > Roots > Rhizosphere...
TCTGGCTGAGGGCGGCAAAGGCGCCCGTGCCCGCGGTCTGCATGTAGATATCGCCATTATAATCACAGGCGTAGACATTGCCCGAAGGCGTGGCGCACATGCCATACCAATAGCGATGCGTCTGGCTGAGGGCGGCAAAGGCGCCCGTGCCCGCGGTCTGCATGTAGATATCGCCATTATAATCACAGGCGTAGACATTGCCCGAAGGCGTGGCGCACATGCCAAACCAACTACGATGCGTCTGGCTGAGGGCGGAGAAGGTAGTGGAGACTAGTCCCGAGCCCTCGTTGGTAAAGATTAAAAGTCCGCAGCCGCCGACGCCGAAACCCATGAGATTGAGCGCGGTCTGGAGCGCGAGCGCCGTGCCCGGCTGGTTTCTCTGGAACTTCCGCGCCGCCAGGTTTCCCCGCCTTTGCGCGTCCGTAAGCATGAGGTTCTTCGACACTCCGAAGTCCCGCTCAAGTTCGTCGAGATACGGTGTCGTCCAGGGGTCGCGCACGGTCGCCAGCGTGCTCATGGCGGTCTGCACTGTGCCCAGGTTATCCGCGATGCCGTTGAGGAGGTTGTCAAGATTGCCCCCCGGAGCTGGGCGGAAGGCGTCGCCCTGGGGCATGAGGCCGTCGATTAGCGCGCGTGTGAGTGCGCTCATGCGAACGTCACCGGCGTATTCAGCGCCAAGGTCTCGCCGGGATTTAGGGTATAGCTCGGAGCATTCCCGGCGCCCGTTCCAAAGGCGAGGTTTTGTATCGTGGCGCCATACGAGGTAAGTACCGTTTGAGCGATCGTATACATTTGTCCGCCCGAGACGGTATCATTGCGCCCGAACACGGGGTCGACACCGGCGATATACATTTGAATGCCGAGAAGGAACGTTTGCAATGCGGTTGTAATATCCGCCTGGCAAGCCGACGTTAATCCGGAGGGGACACTTAGCCCTGTGATCGTGACATATATTTGAACGATATTCACCGGAACTATATAGAGCGTCGTATTTACGAGTCCTAGATCCTGCTGTACCTGGCCCGTATTTGGATTTGAGATTATCGCTTGCGCCACCTGATAGCAAAGTCCCGATCCGGTTTGCGTCGCCGGATACCATACTCCATAATTAGGGCTCGATCCCACGCCCTTTATGTAGACTGTGCGCATTCCCGGATATGAAGTTATGCCCGAATTATATGGCGAGCCCGAATAAGGATACGCCTTCGCCACGCCCGCGACAGACTGCGCCCAGAGGCGATAACTCGCGGAGTTCGAGCCATTTGGGAGCGTCTGCAGGAAGCTCAGGATGCGCCCGCGATAGGCGGGGTCAAGCTCGGCGTCGGCTCCGGTGGTGCTTGTGCTGGCCACAGTGGCCACGGTTCCCGCCCCGGCTATCGGCGACTGGATATTGAGCGTCGAGGAGTTCGATAGGTTGCCTCCCGCCCCGGCTGTGGTACAGGTCAGGCTTATCCCAGGGGACACAGTAAACCCGGTACCTGCTCCTCCGGGATAGGGCGCCGTATATTGCGCCGCGGTGACGTACTGCAAGCCGTTCGCCGAGCACGAAAAGAGCGTGCCTATCGGGACTATCGTGCCATCGGTAGCGGCCAGCGTAGCCGTGACGACTGCCGAGACGGCCGTGAAGCGCGCGATGCCGTACTCTTGTCCGAGGTAGTCGAGGTCCGCTCCTTGCGCGCTTATGACGAGGTTCGCCGTCACGCGATCGGCCGCGTACTTGTAGAGGCTGGTAAACGCCATAGCCTCCATCGTCGCTTCAACATTGTTAAAAGCCTTGTCGGCCGCGGGGCTGGTCTGGTTTAAGCGAGCCTCGATGTTGGCCTTGTTCGCTGCGGCTTGCTGTGCGGTGGTGGGTATGGTTACGGGCATTCTCGCCTCCGGGGTATATGCGCTGAAATATATATCACGATGTCGCCACCAGCCGCGCGCTCGCCGGGCTATTCGCCTGGCTCTGCCAATTCTGCCCCGCGCGGAGGAAGGTTAACGGCGCCTGTCCCGGCCCTACGGTGACGACGAGCTTGACCCGATCCGAGCTCGGGTTAGTCGCGGATACCGCAAGCTCCGGGAACGCGGGCGAGGTCAGCGCGATCACGGCCGCGTTTTCTATCGCCGACAGCCCCGAGAGCGTAAGGCCCTGGCCGAGGATGCTGGCCTCGAAGTCGGAGCCGATCTGGTAGCGGGGCTCTAAAAGGAGGTTGCCGCACCATCCCGAGCGCGTGAACAGCGAGATAAGCGCCTGGTTCTCGAGCCCCTGGTCCATGATGGGTTGCCCGCCTTCGTAGTCGAGGTTGGCGCCGTTGGGGGTGATGATGAGGCGCGGGTCGCCGGAATACCTATCGGCCGTCATGGTGCGTTATCCAGTACCTGCCCGATCTGAGTGGCGGCGGTCGATAGCGATGCATTAAGCGTGACCATGAGAGCGACGATCGCGGCGGCCAGGCTTGCGGCCGATGAGCCTCCGGCCGAGACTGCGGCTTGCGCGGCGGCGCCCGAGAATGTCTCGAGCGCTTGCATGGCGTTATTCAGCGCGGTGAAAAGGTCCATGCTCGCGGACTCATTCTTGAGCATCATCTTTCCATTATTTTTTAATTTGAAGCGCGCGTATTTCGTCTTGCCGGTCGAACCTATGGAATATAATTCTTTTTCTCCGGCGCTCGTCGTTGGCGTTATCATGTCATCGGTGGCGACGACTAAATTAAATCCGCCCGATCGCATAAAGGCTACCCGAGCTCCCGGTTGCGGAGTCGTGTCCTCGCCTGAGCTTGAGAGCAACTGCATGTCATGCGCGGCCGCGGGGGCGGAGCCTTTATCCTGCTTGCTCTCGGATGTGGCTATTTGAAGCAACGTCACCTTATTTGCATTTGTGGAATTGAGCGAATAATCTACTTTCGAGCCCGTGACTTTTCCTATCATTATGTCCATGCCGTGACGCCCCATTTATTGACCCATGGCTCCACGAGGTCAATGGTATTATACGCCTGTGGAGGCACTACCTTTATCGTGCAGGTAAAGCCCTCGCCCGACATTACGTGTTCGGTCTCACGGATGAGGAAGGTAAACCCGTCCGGTATTTCCATCGTAGCCGATTTGATCGTGACCATCATGCCCGGAGCCCAGAGCGCACCGTTTGGCGCATACCAGGATGAGACTGCGACGCCCATCGTGAGCGCCTGCACAATTTGTTTATTGCGTTTCCACGAGCTCGCCGTAACGGTCCCGCCCGCCTGGCAATCCTCGAGGATAAAAACCGAACGGCGCCAGCGCGGTACTACTTTATCGATTACGGATTGCACAACGGTATCGGCATCGCCAGACTGGCCGACTCCGACATAAATGCCGAAGCGAGCGCGTCCGTCGGCCTTGATGGCAAACTCATTCGGGAGCCCGTCACCTTCCTGCAGGGTTCCGACCGGGGCGGCGAGCGCAAGCTTTGACGCGTCCTGGAAAATGATATTACCCGTCTCGTCATTTGACACGAGAAGGGCTGATTGAAACGCGATGCGCTCGAGGATCTTGCCGCATGATTCGGTTGGAGAATAATCAAGGATCGGGAAAAACTGCCCACTTCCTCCGGTCTTGACCGTCGCGGTGAGCTTGAAAAAACTCGCGATGTCCTGCGCATAGGTAAGCATCCATGCCGCCTCGTATTGCCCGCGCACGCTCGTCGGCATCATGGAATCGATGAGGTCTACGGAACTTGAGTAGCACTCGAGCGTCTTAGTACAACCGCTGCCTGAGAGCTTGTTCTCGGTGTTGTAGGCCCGCCCCGTGAGCGAGAGCGTCGAGCCTAGCGTCACGGTACAGGGCGAGTAGGCGAATAAATGCGCGAGCTTGTCGAGGTCGGCGTCCTGCCCCGGCGTCCAGGGAAAATCGACGATAGCCTGATCCGCCATGGTGTCGATACTGCGATTGAGGCGGCAGGAAAGCACGGGGATAGTCTTGCTCCCGAGCTTGAACGTCACGGAGCGGGGGTCTTGCGTCATAGATACACCGTGATCCTACGGCCGGCGGGGAGCCAGAGGATATCGTTGCCGTGGAGGTTATTCGACTGGATAAAAAGATCGTAGTATTGATCGAGCCAGGGCGTACCGGGAACGCCGTATTCGCTCATGGCAATCTCAAGCGTGCTGCGTCCGGTCTGTAGGGTATAGGTCTTCGTTGCCTTTAGGTCGAAGAGGAGCCATTGCAGATACTTTTGCGTGAGCGCGACCATGAGCATGGCGTCGGCGTAAGCCTGACTCTGGCTGAAATATTGGAGGTCCGCGCGGACTCCGGCGAATGCGGCTTGCCGGGCGTCCAGGCTGTCGCGCATGTAGGCGAGCCAGGTCGTGAGGTCGGCTATTGCTTGGACTGCTTGCGCGCGGGTAGTGATCGTGCCCGTGCTGACGGCCGCAGTCATGCCCATGAGGCAGGCGATAGCAATCATCTCTGTCGCCGCTATGGAGTTTTTATCGCTTGCCGTTGTCGTGGTCGGCGTGGGGCTTGCGGAAAAGAGCGAGGTGAACATATTGCCGATCATCTGGATCTGCTGGTTTATGCCGCCGATAATGGCGTTCGGTGATTGCAAGAGCGATTGGCATTGCTCGGCGATCGTGATAAGCGATATCGGGACCACATTGAGCGCGGCCGTTATATTGGTCTGGATAGACTGCACGGCGGCGTCTGCTTGATTAAGCGCTGACTTTATGGCGCCGATACCAGCTGTGACGGACACCGCGAGCGCCTTGATCTTGTCGATGCTCGTAAGGTCTGCGGCGGCGACTAATTGCGCACTTGAATTTGTACCAAGATTTGCGGATGCGGCGAGGCTGGCGTCTAAGTCCTCGGCGGGATCATGGCCGGCCGCTTGCAATATGGGCTCGACCCATTGTGTGGTGACGATCGAGAGTCCGCCTGACTCTGTGGGGTTCGCGTCGAGCTCAAAACTGATGGGCTGGAGCTTATGCGTGCCATAGACGGGGTGGACGATGGACCATATCGCGCGGCCGTCCGTGCCCTTTTCGGCGAGTGATCGCAGGAACGTCATGGCGTTGAGGTCGTTATCGGAGACGCCGTTGACGCCGGCATGGGGGTCGTCGTCGAAGTAGAGGGTCAGGGGCCAGGACAGACCCGTGAGACCGAGGTCTTGCACGACGGTGCCATCGGTGCCGGGATAGTTGAACTGGGCTACCTTTTTCGTGCCCGTTATTTTATCGCCGCGCCATTTGACGCTATAGGTCGTGCCCTTGGGCGAGTTGAGGACGATGAACTCGTGGAGGCGATCTTGATAGCTAATGGGCGTACCCTGCCGTGGTCGGATAGCCGGAGAAGGCCTGCGCGGTGCGGACGCCGGAGGTCACTCCGGGCGCGGCTTTATTATCCACGTTGACATTGTTCTGGATATTGACCCTGCTGGCCGCAAGAGCTCCAGCATTGGGGGCTTTACCAGAAGCCTTATCGTTTTCATAGGTTCCTTTGTAATCAAATTGCCCTTCTGTTCCGGTTAGTGTTTTATTCATTTTATTTTGAAAATCTTTCACCGCCTCAAGTCCAGGGGCCATAATCTTGCCGAGCCCCGGCATTTTTGAAATCAGAGTCATAAGAAATATAATTCCGTCAAGAACTAGATTTATCGGAGTGAGTAATGCTTTCTTTATTACATCGCCTATGAACTTAAAGGCATTCCCGACACCGCCCATGTTTGTAGCGAGTAAAACAAAGCCGGCGACTAAGGCCGCGATGCCCATGACAATCAAGCCTATAGGATTTCCATCGATTGCGGCGTTCCAAAGTTCTTGCGCGGCGGCAACTAACAATAATATTTTTTGCATTGCCATAAAGGCTCCGACACCAGCGAGTAGTGCAGGGATAAGACCCGAGGACCAGCCTTTGGCGAGGAGGTCGACAGCGCTCGCGATTCCATTAAATACCGCCTCGATTTTCTGGCCGATGATTTGTTTATTATCCGCTACCCATTCGGCGAACTTGTCGAGGATAGGCGCTAGTTTTTCGATGATGCCCTCGAGCGCTTGGTCTTTTAATGCGCCGAGCGTGCCCGTGATATGATGCAGAGAGGCCGTAAACGAGACTCCAGCGGCTACGGTTTTATTAGACATGACATCGCTATACCGGTCCGCTTGCGTCATGACTTTATTTATTCCATCGGCGCCTTTAAGGAGTATGGGCAAAAGCTCTTGACCGGATTTCCCGAACACGGCTTGCGCGATCGCGGCGCGCTTGGCGGGGTCTGCGGTTTTTCTGATCGCCTCGGCGGTGAGATTAAAGGCGTCTCCTGCGTTCTTCGATCGACGGATCGCCGCCATGAGCACGGGGTCAAGCCTTTTTAATCCCGCTTCCATAGGACCTTGCCCGAGCCTTAATTGTGCCGTGCCCTTGTTTAATTTCTCAAATGCGCCTTCCATTTGTTCAGAAGTGAGATTTACGGATTTCATGGCATAAGCCATGCGTTGGTAATACTGGGCGTCCGTACCTATTTTTTGACTGGCGAGAGAAATCGCCTTTGCTTTCTCTCCTAGTTCTGGCAATGCCTTGGCCGCGTCCTCGACGCCGGAGAAAATCTTTTGTCCAAGCATTTGCCCGATGCCCTGGGTTATTCCAGATTTGAATATTCCGCCGGTCGCGAACTTGCGCCAGCTTGAGGTAGCTTTCTCGGCCTCGCTTTGCAATTTCTGCCCCAATTTCTTCACGGCTGACCCGGCATCGCCGAACGCGGCTTTTAATTGCGCGTCGTTGGCGGTGAGGATGGTCTTGATCGCGAAGTCCATGGAGCCGCTCGTATCAGCCTCCGTTTAGCTTGCGGTAGCGCTCGGCTTGTCGTTCTTCCTCATCGAGCAAATATTTATGCCCGCGGTGCCAGAACCGGAGCGCGGAATAATCCATGCTGTCTACTGAGGCTATCCCGTAGCGGTAGGCGACGGCGTAGAGCATGCCCACGCTCTCGCCTACCGGGAGAAAAAAACGATAGCTAGGGTTTCCGCCACGCTGAGCTCGTCGCCGGGTAGCGACTGGAAGGCTTCGACGGGGAGGCCCGAGAGAGCGCCTAGCAGCGCGTGTATCTTCGCGTTCGGCTTGTCGGCGCTGGCGCTGTCGCTGGCTATGACGGCCTTGCCCGTGAGCTTGGCGTATTTGATGTCGGGGCCTGACTTGCGATGCTGGGTGACGCTGAGGTCGGGGGCGACTTCGATGAGTCCGCGGCGGATGTACTTCGCCAGCTTGTCGAGGGCGCCTTCGATGGCGGCTCGGCTGTCGTCTGTGTGCGCGGCGGGGTCGATGTCGTAGCCCTCGAGGAGGAGCATCACCTGCGCGCGCGCGCTTTCCTCGCTGATCGGCATGTCGGGTTCTGGTCGGGTCCATTGGCTCATGGTGCTCTCCTTGATAAGTGATAATCGCGACGGTAGGAATCGGACCTACGATGCCAGGGTGTTTCCTTGCAAGTCCTGCCCTGACGTGTTGCCACTACACTACGTCACGAAGTTTACGGATTGACGAAGGCCTCCCACTTGTCGCGGGGGAACAGGGTGAGGCTCGCTTTGTGCTCGAGCGTTTCCCATTTCTCGAAGTCGATCCAGCCCGAGGCGCGGAAGACGTCGCCGGCGGCCGTGGTATAGGCGAGGGTGACATCGACGGTGTTCTCGGCGACGGTGATAAGCTGGGCGCGCTCGTCGGCGTTGCAGGCGATGACGACAGACTTGACTTCCTGGACCTGACGCGTCTGCTTGCGCAGGTTGCGTCCCGAGGTGGCAAGGGCCTCGTTCTTGAAGCGGGGCGGCACTACGTCGAGGTTGGTATCGGCGAGGACGTCGTAGCTCACGCCGTTGATCGTGACTTTGAGGAGCGATCCGGGTAAATCTCGGGCCATTTACTTTTCCTCCGTGGCGAGGACCGCCGCGATGTCGGGGCGCACGCTGGCGAGGCCGCCGAGCGCCCAGGATACTACCGCGTCCGTGGTCCAGGTCGTGCCGTCTTGGTTGCTCATATGCTCGCCGATAAGCGAGATCATGGCCGCGGTCTCTTCGCTGATCTGTAGGGTCATTCCTGGCTCCTTTTTGTCCTGGCCTAGTTACTCAAGACCGCGAGGCTAATGTCCATGTTGATCATGGTGTCGATGATGTTGCCCACGCCGGAGAGCAGGACGGGAATCTGACTCGCCCATCCGTCTCCGCCGACGCGAAGCTGTACGGCTGGGTTCGCCTTATTTGCGAGGGCCTTGATTGTGAAGTTGGGATCATAGACCCACGCATTCGCGCCCCAGGATTTCGCGAGGGCCACATAGTCGTCGATGACCGAATCAGTATCGCGGGCGAATTGTCGCGAGGCGCCTATGGTCACATTCTTGACATCGCTCACGATGGTATACCCTAGCCATTTCGGGCCGGAGAAGTTGGTGCGGATGCTCGCGAGGATGTTCTGGACCTTCGAAATATTGACCATCTCGCGGTAGGCGTTTGACGTGACGGGCACGCTGGCGGGGTGGTAGAAGGTGACGACGTTCTGCAGGAGCACGCTCGAGCCGTAGCAGAGGGTGGGGCTGAGTCCGCCCTGGACGGCGCTGTCTCGGCTGGTGTATTGGTCGGTCCAGCGGTTGCCCGCGAAGGCGCAGGCGTAGCCGGGATCCACGCCGGGGAGGATTTGGCCGATGTAGTTTTGCTCGGCGCGCTGGTTGTTGATGCGGGCCATGACGCCGATCGCGGTGGCGGCTATCTCGGAAGGGTGGGTAAGCGAGCCCGGTACGCAGATAAGCCCATCCGTGCGGTCGAGGATGTTCGTAGTCCCGATCGCGAGCGCGGCGGTAAGCGCGGCGGTTCCCGTGGCGAGGTTGTGGCCGTCGAGGGCGCGGATGGGGCGGCCGACCGTGCCGTCATAGAGGCCGGTGGGGCTGTTTCCGGCGCCGTTATAGGCGCTGATTGCGGTGACCGTCGTGGCGTCCTGGGTGAAGCCGTGGACGAGGTCGGTGACCTGCTGGCCATTGGGGAGGATGTTCGCGACGGAGCCGGTGCCGATGGCGAGCGGTAGGTCGGTTCCGAGGGGACTCGTTACCGTGCCTCCGGTTGGTGCGACGACGGCGCCCGTGACGCCCGAGGGGATGATGTCGCCGGGCTGGCTGCAGAATGAGAGGGTGACGAAATTGCCGTAGACGCCTTTTGATTTGTAGGTGAGGGCGATTACGCCGGCGGTCGGGGTCGCCGTGCAGGGACAGTTGGCATCGGCATTGATCGCGTAGGATAGTCCGCCCAAGGTATTGGCGCAAATGCTCGTCGGCGTGCTGACGCTGGTCGTGGTGGCGCTGTATCCGGTGCCGTTAATGTAGAAGGTGACGGTACCGGCGGCCGGCGTGGAGGCGGTGACCGTGAGCGCTGTGGCGTTGGTCGGGGCGGCTGATCCGTCTGCCTCGGGGAGGGCCCAGACCTGGACCGCGCCGTTGGTGCCGTTGAACACGGCGGTGAGGAGGCGCGCGAGGATGGAGCCCGAGCCATAGGTGGCGATGCCCTGGGCGGAGCTCAAGACCTGGGCGACCTTGCCGTTGACGACGCCGTTGGCGGTTATCGTGGCGGGGATGCCGGGGCCGCATACGAGGATGTTGCGATTGATGATCGTAGCGGTGGCTTGAAATTGAACGTTCTGCGCGGTGGCGCCGACGCCGGTCGCGAGATTGCTAGCGGTTATGCCCATATTAACTTCCTACCTTTACCGCTTGCGGCGCGGTATCGAACTTCGGGTCTATTATCGCGCCCGGATTGGTTCCTACGGTTTTCGGGTCTGCGCTTTGGTCGATGTCGAGGACTACGCCGGTAAAAATGCCCGAGCCGGGAATGCCGATCTCGCCCGTGGGATACTCGACACAGCGCAGGGTCAGATTGAGCGTGCCCGAGAGGATGATGACATCGCCCTTGTACTGCGGTTGGCTCTTGACGACTTGCTCGATCCAGACGTTTGAGATGATGCCGGAATCGAGGCCGAAGTCGGCATTGATCGGGCTCGCGAGGATATTCCAGACGATGTGCACAAGCTGGTCGAAAGCGGTGTCGGCGTTGTCGTTTGACGCGCTTGCCGCGGCGAGAACGTTGTAGACGGTCTGCGGAGTGGCGCTGTCGTCGTCGAGGTAGTCGAGGTCGGCTTTGGCTTCTCCCGCTACGGAGAGGATGACCTTATAGGTCGCATCGTGGATCTTCTTGCCCGCGGTAGCTCCGGCGCTTTTGGGGAACTCTCCGGCGCTGTAGTAGACATGGACGAGGGGGAGGGCGAGGATTTCGTCGGCGCTGTGGCTCTGCTGGTCGGCGGTGTCAAGGCGGAAATAGCCCGCGCCGTCGCGCCGCAAGGTATCCGCGATCGCGGCTTTGATGGTTTGGAACTGCATTATTTTAGCCTCGGCTTATTTTTGCAGTCTTTTTTGCTCATCATGTTTGGGCCGCTTTCTTAGGATAGAGCCTAACGATGCCGAGGGTGCGGTTTACTTCCATCGCCTTGGCTCCGTCGACCAGGTGCGAGACAACCGGAGCGCCCGCTACGGGGTTTTCCGGGTAGGAGACATAGAAGGGATTGAGGGGCTGGACGAAGAGCCATGCCGGGCAGGAGCTTATGCGCAAGATTACGACTTGCTCTTGGACTACGACGGCGCCGAGGCCTTCGCTGGATTCCTTGTAATGGGACATCTGGACGAACGCGCTCAGGGAATACGAGAGTCCATCCGGGCCGCCTTTGATGGTGACCGGATAGGCAAACTCGCCCTCTACGAGGTCGGCGAGTTCGGATTCCATGAGTTCGCGCTCGGCCAGCATGTCAGGGGCTCGCGGTATTGCAGGTGACCCGAGGCTCGAGCCATGGCATGTCGCCTACATAAGGCGTAATATAAGGCCGGGTGAACATCGGATCTATCCATATCCATGTCGGATAAACCGATGGTCTAGCCGCCATTATGCAATGCGGGCATTCCTGAACATGGGGCGCAAGAGAGGCTCCACATTTTGAACATATCCATCCGTTCATGTCAGCCTCCCGAAGGTCCGGCAGCCGGGGCGGGACTCACTGCTGGCTGTTTCGCGGGGGAGGCAGGAGTCTTCCACGAGTCGGGCGCTATGCTCTCGAGCTCGGGCGGGACCGTGTCGCCGCCGTGGAGCACGAAATATCCGTTCGGGCCGTTGCCGGTCCAGTCCTGAACGCCAGCGGGGACGGTCATTTCGGGCCTGCCCCGGCGGGGGCGTCGGGCTGTTTGGCGCTTGCGGCGGTTTCGGTGGCGAGGCGGGCCTTGTTCGCGATGTCGGCGTTGGCTTTGATCGTGGCCTCGCCCTTTACGGCTTCGCCTATGATCGCGTCGGACTCGGAGGGCTTGTCGTCGACGAACTCGCCTGAGCCGGTGACAGTGTCGCTGGCCAGCTCCATGAAGGGTACGAACTTGAGGCGGCCTTCTTTCTCGAGTTCCTTTGCGCGCGCGTCCGTGAGGAGCTCGAGGTTTTTCGCTTTGCGGACCACGCCGGTATAGCGCTGGCCGTTTTCGTTGTTCGGGTCCATGAGTTCGCCCGCGGGGTGGATGACGTTGCGGTCGACGAGGTTGCCCTTGTCGTCGACCTTATCGAGCCAGAGGACTCCGGGACCGACCCAGACAAACGGTTTCACGCTCATTGTGCTCTCCTTGTACTTTTAAGGCGCTGCGCTCGTGCGTGGCGTCTAGCTCTCGATGATCTTGCCGGCGTGCAGGATTTCCCAGCCGCCGACTACGGTATTGGTGACCCAGGTCTGTCCGTCATAGGATCGGGCGGCCGCGCCCTGGAAGCCGACGGCGCAATAGTATTTCGAGGGGCTGGTTGCGAAGTCCATGTCGACGTAGTAGCCGTTCGGCAATGTGCGCGCGGTCCAGGTCGTGCCGTTGGGGCTCGTCATGGCCGAGTTATTGCCCACGCTCACGAACTGCGCGCCGTCCCATCGCACGGCTACATAGTTGCCGCCGGCATCGGCGCGATCGGTCCAGGTTATGCCGTCGGTAGAGGTTGCGCAGGTGGTGTTGAGGCCGACGATGCAAAAAACGCCGTTGCCGTAGCTGATGTCTTGCGGACTGCGCTTGCCGTCATAGAGGCCAGTCCTGGAGGTCCAGGTCACCGCGTCGGGGCTCGTCGCGCATAGGCCGTTGTAGTCTATGGCGACGTAGAGGTTGGTGCCGTTGTAGGCGATGCCGCCCCACCAGCCGGCAGGCATGGTCCGCGCGGTCCAGGTGATGCCGTCGGGGCTCGTGACGCAGGTGCCGGCGCTTGTCGATCCGCCGATGCCTTGGCCGATGCCGACATACTGCGCGCCGGTCCAGATGAGGTACTGGATATCGCCGGAGCCGGTTGGAAGCGTGCGGCGGGTCCAGTTCTGGCCGTCGGGGCTGGTTGCGATTATGCCGTTATGCCATTGATCGTATCCGCCCACGACGAACTTGTCCGCTCCGACGACGACGGTTTGCCACTCGCCCTTGGGGATGTTGGAGTGGTACCAGGTCTGCGCGTCCCATGAGTAGGTGCAATAATCCGAACCGACGCCGAGAAAAATATTGAACCCATAGGCGAGCCAGACGAGGTCTCCCGAGGGCAGGTCGCAATCGTTGGGGACTACCGGGGTGTAGACGGTGCCGGGCCAGCCAGCGGTTGCGGTTTTGCCCGAGTGGCAGATATAGGGCGCGAGGCTGTAGAGGTGGTGGACGTTGCCACAAGTGGGGCAGATATCGGTGAAGAAGTTTGATGCGTCGTTGCCGTTGCGGGCGAAGGCCTGGATCGTCGCGTAGTCGGGGGGCTGTTGCCCCTGTTGCGCGCTCAGGGGCGCGTAGGCGAAGGACTGGACGGGGGAGGGGATGACGTTGACGATGCCGCCCGGAGTCGGCAGGAAGGGAGGAGTCGAGAAACCTTGCTGCGCGGCTCCGGTGGCTATCATGTGTTTTTCCCTTTGGCCTTGGCCTAGTAGGCGACGAGGGTCACGTCGTACTGCTCGACGGTGATCGAGTTGGACACGGCCGACCAGGTGCCGTAGAGGCTGAGTTTCTGCGTCGCGGTGCCGTCCACGCCGGTGCCAGCGGCGATCGCGCCCGAAGCGGGAAGGACCGCACCGCCGACTGCGACGAGGGCGGAGTTGCAGTTGAAGTTGCCGGTCGCGACGAAGGTCGTGGAGGTTCCGGCGCCGACCGCGCGGCACTCGACCATGATGTCGAGGAGCCAGCGCTGGGTGGTCTGCGAGGCGATGAAGGTGATAGCGCCGAACGCACCGTTTATGACGGTCGCGCCGAGCTGGACCGCGAAGGTCATGGTGTTCGAGCCGGTCGTGGTCGTGGCGGTGCCCGAGGCGCGGATGCGGAACTTCGTGCCGATCTGGAAGAAGTTGGGCTGGAAGGTAAAATCGGCGTTCGGGACGAGGTCGGTGGCGGACGCGGCGGTTACGGCGGCGGCGCTGGCGGGCATCGTGTAGATGGTCTGGGGGATGGTCTGCATTGTGGTCTCCTTGGCGCGTTATGCGCTTATAACCTTGCGCTTGGCGCTGGGGCGCTAGATGCGCTCGGCTTTGCCCTCGCGGGCATATCGTTCCATGGTCTCTTCCGATACGAGCTTGCCCGTATGGACCTTTTCGCCTTCTACCGCGAGGTTTTTGTGGTCGCCCTCGCGGTTATAGGTCAGGTGCGACCGCTTGTCGAGCCAGCGGTACGTCGCCATTAGGTCGCGACTCCGGGGAGCATGTAGCCCCAGGTATCGGTCATGTTCGGCGCGAAGATCGGGGCGGCCTGGACGCGGAGGCCCGTGGTCTTATGGTCGTTCGACTCGAAGTCGTCGACGTAGAACTCCTGGGGCAGGATGACCGCGCCGGGATCCATGATGTTTTGCGGGAGCGGGGGCACCATGGGGTTGAAGCCGTAGCGCTCCATGCGCTTCTGGATGTCGATCGACGTGGGCTCGAGGCGCTCGGGCGGCCCGAAGTAGCGGTCGCAGCGACTGTTCGTGGACCCCAGGAGACAGCCGGTGTCGTTGAAGTACTTCGTCGTGATGACGCCGGCCGCGTTGGTGTACATGCGGGGGTAGGTGAAAATCGTGAGCTCATAGCCCTTGGGGGTTTTGAGGCGGCCATAGGCGACGAAGCCCGCCTTGACGAAGCGCTCGAACTCCTGGCCCGGTTGCTCGTCGAGGCCGAAGCGGACAAGCTCGAAGTAGAGCTTGTTGGCGAAGTTCGTGGATACCTGCTGGTTGGCCATGAACATGCGGTTCGTGATGCCGCCGAATACCGCGAAGTTGGGTATGATGTGGCCGGCACTGAGGACCTGATCGCAGAGGGCATCGAGGTCGGTTAAGGGCGTGCCGGCGGCGTTGCCCCAGCCGTGCGTGAGCGCGGGGGTGTTCGCGGCGCTGCGGCGGAAGTCGAAGATGTTGACCGTGGTGTCGGTGAGGCTCGACGCGGACTGGATGCCGGTGGTTATGGACTGGACCGCGAGGACTTCCTGGAAGCGCACGATGCGGCGGACGAGTTCCTTGTAGCCGCGGGTGGCGAGGAAGCGGAGGCGGGACTGCTGATCGCGGCCTTCGTAGGGGCCCTCGCCGGGGACACGCGCGAGGAGCTGGTGGGCGCCGAGGTTGAAGTCCTCCTCGATAAGGGGGAACTTGCGGCTGATCGTGGTCATCTGCCCGATCTGGCCGTCGGCGTGAAGGGAGCCCATGAACTTGCCGCCGGTGCCGCGCGGGACATAGGCCGCGGTGCGCTCGTTGCCGCGGCTGATGTCGATATCGATATCGAGCGCGTTTGGCGACATGATCGTCTGCCCGCCGTTTTCGGGGCGGCCGAAGAAAGCCTGGAAGGCCGTGGGCTCGAAGATGTACTCTTTTTCGTCGAGGAAGTTCGCGTAGAAGCGCGAGTACTGGTCGACCTGGACGGGGACGCCGTTAAAAGCCATTCTGTTTCTCCTTAGCCTATTTCGGCTGTGCCTTTACGGCTTAGTTCTCGTGATTGTCGAGGGCGACGACGGTCTGGCAGAATATCCCGCGGAAGGCGAGAAGCTGCTCGGCCTGGAGCGCGAGGCTCGTCGGCAGCGTCGGAATCGAAGCCAGGGTATTGAGGGCGAGGATTCCCGTATTGCCGCCGTCGAAGACGAGCTGCGAGGAGTCGATTGTGAGGCCCGCCCCGCCATAGAGGATCTGGACGCCGGTCGCCTGGCCGGCAACGATCTGCGCGCCGGTGAAGCCGCCGTCGTTCATGAGGATTCCCATGGGGTACTGGGCCCCCGTGGCGGCGCCGAGATTATCCGAGGTCCAGGGCACCCAGAGGCCCGAGGCCGCGATCTGCGACATGACGGTGTACTGGGCCAGCGCGGACACGCGCGCGCCGTTGGTGACGATGCCCGCGTTGTCGTAGACGAATGGCACGCCGGAAAGGACGATGGGGAAGCTATTCTGATCGACTCGGGTCTGCATGGCCATGATAATTCTCCTTAGCGCCGGGCGCTAGTTGAGGTCTTCGACGAAATAGTCGTAGATACGGACGCCGTTAGCCGGGTCCGAGGCGGAGATGCCGACCCAGAAATCCAGGACGGTATCGACTTGGGAATTGAAGCCGGCGGCTCCCGAGGAAGGCATCGCCATCGCCGCATTGGGCGCGATGATGAGGGTATCGCCGACCGTGGGATTCGCTACCGCTCCCGCGAGAACGAGGCCGAGGCAGGAGACGTTGCCGACCGACATGTAATTCGCGGTGGTGCCGGAGCCGATGGTTGCGCAGGTCAGGTTGACGGTGACGATGCACGGGATTGTCGTGTTCGCGGTCGTGGTTGCGACGAGAGCGCCCGAGGACCACACGATGATGTTCGAGGTGGGGCCGCCCATGACCTGGAAGGTGAAGGTCGGCTGCGCCGCGGTGACATTCGAGAATCCGATGATCGCGGTGACGCGGTACCGCTTCCCGACGTACAGCGTATTCGCGGGCACCTTTGCGACAGCCGACGCGGCGAGGATGGTTTTCGCCGTGGTATAGCTGGCATAGGCGGTCCCGAGACCTTGCTGTGCGATGGGAAGCTGGCAGGTGCTCATTTATATCCCTAACAGAGTTGCTATCACGTCGACGTAGACGGTGACGGTCGTGGCGACTGCGTTGAGGGACACCGCCGGGTAGAAGGCCGTTCCGGGGGCGAGGACGACGAAGCCGTTGATATAGTCCGTTGCGTTGAACATGGGGCCAGCGGCCGCGGCGCCTCCGGTGTTGATGCCCGAGGCGCGGAAGTAGGTCGGGGCGGCGCCGCTCGTGCAGGTCGTGTACCAGAGGAAGGGACAGGCGAGCTGTACGCCTCCAACATAGGCCGGCATCGCGGCGGGACCGGCGGTGAGCGAGGACAGGACCGCGTTCGGGGTGATGCCGTAGCCTACCGTGCCCTGTGCCCAGGTGCCGGCGGTAACGCCGTAGCGGACGGCCATAATGCGGCAGTTGTAGTTGGAGTTGACTGGATTGTAGAGAACGGGGACCGAGGACGTACCGCCTACGGCGAGTGCAACGGCGGTCGTATTGTAGAAGGTAAAGCCGCCGACCTTGCCGTTGAGGGCATTTCCTGCGGCTGGGGTAATGGCATCCTGCTCGGTAGAGAGGGTTTGACCGTAGAGAAAGGTTCCGTCCATGCTAGGCCCCCATCGCCTTGTCGTGGGCGATCATTTCCTGGAGCTCGATTTCGCCCTTGAGCGCGGCCTGCGGATCGATGCCGCGCTGTTTCGCGCTGGCCTGAACGGCCGCGACGTCGATCTTGAGCGCGGCGGCCTTGACGAGGAGGTCGGCGGCGGTCGCTACGGAGGCGGGCGCGGTGTCGGCCAGGGGCTTGCCATCGGGGCCGACTTGAGCGGCGGCGGCGGCGAGTTTTTCGGTCTCGAGGTCCATGTCGACCATGGCGACGAGGTTGTCGAAGGCCTCGAGGCTGATCTCGCCCTTGAGGCAGGCGAGGCCTCGGGACTGGAGCGCGGCCTTGCCTTTGTAGGCGTCCGAGGTCAGGACGAGCCCCACCTTGGCGGCGCGGGTCTTGTAGGCGGTCTCGCCTTCCGCGCGGGCGCTGGCGAGCATGGTCTGGACGCGGGCCGCGGCGTCGGGATTCTCTTTGAGATACTCATCGAGATTCATTGATTTCTCCTTATCCGCCGCGACAGCGGGGACCTTGACGACTGGGGATATTGCCGCGACAGGCGCGGCCGCTAGGGTGTTTCGCATGTAGGCGGGGACGGATTTAGGCAAGGGTACCGAGGCCGATATGGCGTCGATCATGCCCACCGAGAGGGCGCAGGGCATATCGGATTTCGGGTCCTGAGCGACATAGCAGCCGCCCTGACCGAACTTTTCCGCGACATAATCGGCGCTCACGCCCCGGCCGGCGGCGACCCGGGAGTGGAAAACGCGCTCTACGGCGTCGATTTCGGCTTGGATCGCGGCCTTTCCGGCGTCGGTCTTGGGATCCTGGAGCTTGTTCGGGGCGTTTTTCGAGACGAAGTCGTATTTCTTGACGCCGGACTGCTTTTGCTGGTCGGTGCGGTCGAGGATTGCGGCGCGGACGCCGATTGACCCGATCATGTTGGCGGGCGAGGAGGAATAGATATTCCCCGGTCCGACTGCGGATCCGATCCAGTACGCGGCGCTGGCCATCATGCCGTCTACCATGACGGCGGAGGGCTTGCCCGAGGTTTGGATGGCTTGCCAGCAGGCGTCGAGGCCGCCATCGACCGAGCCACCGGGGCTATTGATGTGAAGGACTTTCTGGACTACTGCGGGATTCGCGTCGGCGTCCGCGAGCGCTTGATGGATCGCTTTATAGGAGGTTCCGGCGGCGCCAAAGAGCTTATCAAGCCAGCTCGGGCCGTCTTGAGTTAGGACGCCGGAGACTTGTATATGGGCGACGCCTTGGCCGTCGATATCGAGGATATCGTCGAGGTCATCGGGATCTTCGTCGTCATCGCGGCTGGCTTTGGGCTTATCTGCGAGGAAAAGAGGATTTTCGAGTATTACGGCTATAGCCGCGTCATGGTCGGCGAGGTAATGCGCGAGGGCGGACTGTTCGCAGGCCCAAATAAGGTCCATTACGGTAACCTTAGTACGTTTATTTCAAAACGTCCGTAGTTTTGAGGTTTGGATATAGTCAAACTATTTCCCCGGCCAGTGGGAAAATCCACCAGTGAGGATGCTGACCACGAGGGCGAGGGCGGTCGCCGCCTCGACGGGGATGGCGATTTTGTTGAAAAGCCTAGCCGTTTCGTAGGATATCGCTAAGCTTTGATATTTCGTCGATAATTGTTTGGATAAGGTCTGCGCTGCCGTCAAGTCGGTTTCCAAGTTCGTCAACTGTGCTTCCAATTTTGTTAATAACGTTTTGTCGGTCTCGGAGTTGACTTGCAAGATCACTATTTGTTGCTTTAAGTCCGCTATAGTCGCCTTGTAGCTGGCTATATCGGCTTGTAAGCTCAGCATTTGTTTTTTGATAATCTCGAGCGAGCTTATCGCCGGGGACGATGATGGCGAAGTAGCCGATGCCGCCTGCGACCATGAGGCCGAGGACAAAGCCAATAACAGAGCCAAGCCAAGGATAGGTCTTCGTAGCCACATCATTCCCCCTTTGGTAATTGAGGCGGCGCTGCGCCTTCCTGGCTTTTCGTCCCGAACTTCAAAAGGGCGCCGCCGGTGAAGAATCCGGCGCCGACGCCGACGATGCCCATGCCGGTGCCGACTGCGGCCGCGGCGACTGCGGTCGGGCTGAACATGGCGACGAAGACGAGGAAGAGGCCGGCCTGGATGAGCTCAATCGCGAGGCAAACGCCGATAAAGGCAATGAGGCGGCCCATGGAAAAGGCGCCATCGTCGTCGAGATAGGCTTCGTGGAATCGGCCAGCCCAGGTCATGCGTCGAGCTCGTAGTGTGGCAAGTCGGGGTCGATGCCGTCTTTTGCCATGGTCCAGTCGCCGCCCCAGGAGAAACCCTGGGCCTTGAAGCTCTGCGCGATCTGCGCCCAGCGGGGATCGGATATCGGGGGCCAGACTGCCGAGCCGTTCTCGAGGGGGCAGACATCGAGGGCCGTACCGAGCTGGTGCATGCTCCGGCCCGTGCCGCCGTCGACCTTGCGCACGCCCGAGGCGTTGGTCACGGTGTAGGAGTTGTCAGTGTTCCCGATCGGAGCGAGTCCGGCGAGGGTGCGGAGGCTGTTTACGGTGATGAGTGACTGTCGGCCCTGGGCATAGAGCGCGGCTTGCTCGGCCTGGGTTCGGTAGGTATAGGTCACGATCGCGGGGACGTCGCGCATGGCGAGGTCGTCGAGCGCGGCTTGCGCCTTGGCTTGGGTGTCCGGGGTAAGGTCTTCTAGGCGGGTGCTCATTCTACGCCTCCTGAGGTGCTCGGGGCCGAGGGGATAAGTAGGATTTCCGCGATGAGGATGATTTCGGCGCCCGCTGCGGTGCTCGAGCCCTGGAAGCGGATCTCCGAGCCGGCGGGGAGGAGGTCGGGGAGTTGGCTTAATAGGTCTGCGGGCGGGCTCGTCGTCGAGGGGCCAGAAATGACCGCATATTGGAAGGGCAGGAGCGAGCCGCCCCCAAGGGTGCCGGAGTAGGCAGCGGCGCCGACGCGGACGCGGGCATTATAGGCGGTCGCGGTGCCGGTTGTTACGTCCGAGACGACGTGGAGGATTTGGGCCTGATAACCGGCGGGGACCGTGTACATGCCGAGGCCGTCGGTATTGTAACCGACGTCGACGACGGCGAAAATCTTGGTCGTGGTCTGGGGCACTCCGAGGGTCAAGGATGCCGTCGCGTCGTAGACGAAGATCGAGCCCGCGTTGACGCCGCCCGAGCCGGCCGCGATGACCTGGACGCTCTGGATGCGTAGGGCGTTGACGCCGGTGGCGACGGCAGTCTGGCCGTTGAGATTGACGTTTAACGTGGCCTGATTATAGAGGGCGTCAAGGTAGACGATCTGGACGGTCCAGGCGCCCGAGCCCGAGGTGAGAATATCCTGGACGCTCGAGGACGCTACGGCGATCTGAAAAACCGTGGCGGGGAGGGTGCGTACGAGGACGGGGGCGGCGAGGCTCGCGCCGGGCCAGATATCCGCGGGCCCTGATGCGGTCGCCGGGGAGGCGGGAAGGCGGGCGTAGATTTTCACGGCGGTGCAGGTGGGGTTTGCGGTCCACCATGTGGGGGAGAGGCCTAGTCGGGTCGGGCTGGCGAGGACGGGGACGCTCATGCTCGGCCTCCGGCTGCGGCTGGATAATCAAGGCGGGTCTCGATCTTGACGAGGCGCTCGCCGTGCTTTTCTTGGACGCAGGCGACCTCATCTATGCGATTCCATTGGCTTTTCTGGGCGTCGAGAATCTGGCTCGTGAGCAGGGTATTTTTATCGACGGACCGGGAAAACTTGACCATGACACCGGTCAAGGTTCCGAGAAGGCCTACTATTCCGACGGCGGCGAGGATCCATTCGGCGGTCATTTCGGGGGGCCTCCTGGTGCTGGTTTCTTAGGCGGTTGCGGCTGGCCATTCGCTCCGGTTGGCGGCGCGGCGGCGGGTAGGGGCTTGCTCGGGTCCACTTCGGTGCCCAGCGGCGAGCCGACGCCGGTCGGGGCCCAGGCCATGAGTCCGACGTCGCGGAGCTCTTCCATTTGCTCTTGCAGCGCGAGGCGGTTTGCTTTTCCGCTCGAGCCGTTGGTTTCCATGGCGATGTCGTCGAGGGTTTTTGCGCCCATTTCGACGAGGAGCTGGTCGGCCTTTGCCGTGCTGTTCGGGTCGATGTTCGGCATGGGCGCGCCGTGGAGGCGATGGCTGGTCCAGGCCGCGCGGAGTCGGGGATCCTGCCAGCCCGGGCAGGAGATGCGGCCGGAGGCGATCTCGCCCGAGAGCCAGGCTTCGTAGACTGGGCTGATAAGGTCAGTATCCATTCGGTCGCGTTTCATGTCGATGACGCGATAGACGAGGAGCAAGGTGCCGCGGCTCGCGCTGTAGTTGTCGCCGAAGATCATTTTCAGGACTTCGAGGGCCATGCCATGGCGGGCGGTCAAGTATTCCATGTTGGAATCGATGAACTTGCCGTATTCGGCATTCGGGCTCGAGCTGTCGAAGGGCTTCAGGTGGTCGCCGGTGTCCATGCCGAAAACGCCGATGCCGGGCTGTTTGAACTGAGCTTCCTCGATCGGGGTGTAGGTCGGGACCGCGTTGGTCGATATCGCGACGGATCCGGCGCCGGAAATTGAGCCGGGAGCGCCTGCGATTATGGTCGAGGGACCCGCGGGTGCGGTGCCGATCTGTTCGAATGGGTCACTTGGCGGCTGTTTGTCGTTTTCGACGACCATGTTGATTGAGGCGTGGTTGACGGCTTTTTGGATCTCGGCGAGGCGGAAAGACTCGATGTCTTGGAAGTTTTGCAGGGTGGAAACAAACGGCGTGAGGCCACGGCCTTGGCCGGCGTAGTCGGCTTTAAAGCCGTGGAGCATGTTCGGGAGGCCGCCGGGGCCGAGGCGGGGGACGTCTACCGAGTCATAGCCGGGGCTTTGGTTTTGGATTTGGACCCAGATGTGGTAGGTGGTTTCGCGGCCCATGGCGTCGCGTTCGATACCGTCTTGGAACTTGCCAATAAGAAGCGTGCTCGTTATGGCGTCGCCGCGGATCTGGTTGGTGTCGAGGATGTCGAATTGGAGGGGATTTAGGAGCGCTTTGTCGGGGTTGTAGTAGAGGCGGGTGAATTGGTCGTTATCGCGTTCGCTATAGACTTGGTAGAGATGCTGTGTTTCGTAGAACGAGGCTTGGCCGGAGCGGTTCTGGTTGACCGAACTTGCCCAGAGGTCAAAGCTGACCCGGGCGTTACTGATCCATTTCTGTGCCTGGTCGGATGCGGGGTCAATGCCGATGATGTCCCATTTGGGCTCGGGGATGACGCCGAGGCCTTTATCGACGACGAGGTCCGCGAAGCGGTAGACGAGGGCGCCGGCTTCGGTGGAGTCATGGACGAGGTCGCGGGCCTGCTGGCGGGCTTGCCAGTTGTTGAAGGTTATGCCGGCGAGCGGGGTATCGGTGCCGCCTGCCCATTTTCCGCCTGCGCTACGGGTCCATGAGCCATAGGATCCCGGCATGGCCGTGGCGTGCATTTTGACTTTGGCTACTTCGGATTGGAGGATGGAGAGCGCTTCGCCGGCTATTTGATTCTTGACGGCTTGATCGCGCTTGGCATCGCGGCGCGCGAGAAGGCGGTCGGATAGGGTCATTTACGCCTCATGCGGAGGGTCATGAGCCCGCGGCCGTAGATTTTGCGGTAGAAAAATCCATAGCGTTCGGTGGCAAACTGGAGCTCGTCGCCGATTTTCGAGAGGTCTTTGCGGCGCGCCATGGCGCGGCCATCGCCTGAGCCGAGGTTATACTCATCGACCGTGGAGGATGCGAGCTTAGTATAAAGGGCGTTAAGCGAGGTTACGGAGGCCTGCCAGAATGCGAGCTGCTGGAGGTAGAATGCCTGCATGTTCGCGGGCAGGCTGTTCATGCTCTGGCCGGAGATGTTTCCGGTGTTCGGGTCGGTGCCGGATATGCTCACGGCTAAACAATGGCGCTAAATTGTCAAAACGTCCGCGTTTTTAGGGTTTGGATATAGTCAAACCGATAGCGCTTGACGTTTTAGGCTTAGGACCGTATGGTTGGTATCACCTCCTTGCGAGTGGGCGTGCGGCCCGATCACCGCAAAGACGCCCTGCCCCCGATCCGGTCTTCATCCGCTGGACGGGGGCTCTTTTTTGCCCGGACCTTTCCTAAGCGTCTAGCGCAAAAATGATTTGACCTCCCGTCGATTTATCTCGCGCGATATGGCCGCCTATTGATATTTTCTTTCGGTGTTCTTCGGATAATGGAGGTAGTTTTTTGCCCTTGTTCCAGGGTATACGCCCTTTATGAGCTATAGACATTTTATTTAATGATTCGGAAGTAAACGTTCTCCCTTTTTGTGCTTTTGACATTGCCTCTTTTTGTTTAGCCGTCTTCGGAACTCCTCGCATCCTGGCGCTCATTTTAATTTTATGGCTATCGGGCATTTTCCTACCCGTGGCCTTTAACCTGATTTTGTTTTTAGTTTCTTCTGAATAATGCTTATTAGAATTTCCCCCATCATTTACGTTATATCCAAACGGAGCTTGTGTTTTGTATTTTTTTATAAAATATTGTTCCAGCTTGTCGAGATCTGATTCTGGAACATTGATATAAAAATATGCAAACTTATCTTTCCCATATTTTCTAATAGCTGCGCCCATTACGGTTTTAGCGCAACAATGCTGGTACCATCTATCCATAAATGGTTGTATCGTTTGCCCAAAATACAACTTCCCATTTACCATGTTCTTTATCACATAAATACAGCTCATACGGGAACCTCTTCGTCTGAAATATTTACCGGGGATAGTGGCGGCTGCTCCCGATAAATATTCCAATACATTTGAGCAAGCATATATCGGACAGTAAACTTTGATCTAAACTGTTCTTCGCTAATAGGTAACCTGTTTTCCCTGGAAGCCCTCAGCGAATCCGTATATCTCGCATTTTCATATCCTTTTTTATAGAGGGCATCGATCACTATATTTGCGGCCGCGAGGTTATAAACCCGGCAATCAATGGCTTCCACCGGGCGACCTTTTCTGACAGGCTCATAATGATCGCCCACTTCTTCCTCATTGGCAAACTGCAAATAAAAATCATCATCATAAGGGGGATCACTGTCGACGGGAAAATCACAAAATCCAAGATTTTGAATTATTCCCATCTCCTCGGGCCCTCCTATTCGGGGAACCTTGAAATTGCGAAACATGCGATGCTTATAAAACACTGTACCTATGCGATAGTAATAGCTTAGACCGTTTCCCATGCGCGCGAGAGCATACCCTCTGCCTTCGGCGAGATTCCCTGCCTTGTCGCCTTGTCGTTCGCGTTTTTCTTTGTCGGTCTGAACGAGACGCTCGCCCATGCTGATCGATGTTTTTTGCCATCCCCGAGCCTGGATGAATTGCTGGATTATTTCGGTCATGTTTCCATCTCGGCCATCGATAAGGGCCAATTCAACAGAAAACGCATGTTTTCCGTCAAGAGAATAGTACGTGAGGTGGTTTCCGATTGCCCATTGATGCATGGATTCCCACGCCCCGCCAAAGGGGTTATTTGTATTTCCGAAAAAAACCTGCCGGTCGATGCTCCATGTCATAAAATCAAGTCCATGACCTACGACCTCGAGTTCAAGCCGCGGATTTTTTTCTCCTCGCTGGACGTCGACGGCCATAGTTAGGAAAAGCGAACCCTTGGGAGCTGTTGCCCGTGGGTATGATCCTCGCTTTTGGGTTAGGTCGGACAATTCCATCTTCATGCCTCCCTCTTTATAGGGCATTCCCATATTTAGATTGACAAAGGATCGCATGATATTGGGATCTTCTTGCGCCGCTACCCATCGCTGATAGAGTTCTTTCCACGAAAGCATGCCGGGAGGCGAATAGAGCGAGCTAATATGTCGACTTCGGTAAAGGGGTGATTTTGGTTCCTTGGTCGGGCGCCACTCTCCTCGTGGGATCATCCATGTTTTTTGATCGTTTTCAATTTCTCCATGGCAATATTTGCATTGATAAAACGCGCGGGCCACCTGCCCGTCTTTTATTTCTGCCTTTAATCCATAATCGGTATCCGCATCTCCAAACTCGAGCTCCTGCATTTCCCCGCAAAATACGCATGGAACAAAATATTTCCGGCAATCACCTTCGAGATATCGCGCATATATCTGAGATGTAGACATTAGAGTTGGCGTGCCAAATATTAATATTTTTTTCCGTGCGCCCCATGCGTCGGTACGCGCCATGGCTACGTCGATGAAGTTACCCTCTCCGCTAGTAAGCTGCGGAGGCGCTCCGTCGCACTCATCTAGCACTACAAGACGTCGCGAGGAGGAACGCAGATCGGTCCCCGATTGGGCGGAAGCCAGTTTTATATTTCCGCCCATGTATTCCTTGCGGTAAGTAGTATCGCCTGAACTGCGCATTGAGCTTGTTTGATTGCTGATTTTATGCCGAAACCCGCAGGAATCAATAAGATCATCAAGGCGCGTCCGGGACCATTCTTCGAGAAGCTCCTTTTTTGCAGAAGCGTACATTATGGTGGTTGGTGCAGCATCCATGTAAAATGCTATTACCGATTCCGCAGCAGTAGTAAATCCAACCTGCGCAGATTTTAGGCATACTTCTACTTGTATCGAAGAATACGGGCTGAGGTCATCCATTAATTCAACTAAGTAATTAGTATATTTGCAATCATAGGGGCCTGGATGCGGTTGACCCATAATGCGTCGATCCTGGATATATTCGGATATTTTTACAGGAGGAGAATCAATAGGCCGAAATTGGTTCTCCCGTTTTAGAAAAGAATAATCATCATCAATTGTCATCGGATTCCTCGATTACCGGGCCAGGATTATCCGCTTCGTGTTTTTCAAAGTCGTCCATGATTCGTTTGATATGGCGAATGGTACGCCATGATTCTTCTGTCATGAGTTTATTTACTAAAAGCTCAGCCTCCTCCATTGTCGAAGCGCGGCGAGCGACGGCGGCAACCTCGGCGGCTTTACGATCTCCGATTGAAGTAATTTCGACCGAATCGACCGCAAAGAGGCGAGCATTATATTTATGAACAAGATCCCGAAGAATATATTTGCCTCGCATAATCTCGACGGTCAACTCGGCTTTATCGGCATCGGATTTTGCCTTGCGCGCCTTCGAGTCGTTGTAGTCGATTGATTCTGGGGATTGGGATAATGGCGAGGGGGGGGATATCGGTATTGCCGTAACTGATGTTTTGCGCGGACGAGGCGGATGTTCTCGGTTTTCAGAAAGACGATCCCGGTAATCAATTGTCCGAGGGTCTATAAGGTTAACGCGACCTTGGGCATCGAGAATAACCCGGCCTTGTTTGGCGGCCTTAGATATCGCAGCGCGAGAGACACCGAGAGAACGCGCAAACTCGGCCTGACTAGGAGATTCGATCATTATATAGATATAAACATATACTAATCAGGATGTCAACCGTTTACAGTTAACTAAGGGCGCCACTAGCCAATTTTGGAAAAGCGGGCGCGACAATGACCGCTCGACATTGTTTGTTATGGTGTCACAGTACCTTTTTAATTCTATATAGCATATATACATACAATCTTGACAGTTTATTATTTATTGTCTATGTTCTTATTGCGTGCATGACATTAGTATGTATGTTGTGTATGTTGTTATGATATATGTAGTTAGCATGCTATGATTATATAACACTATATATATGCTATATATCTATGTGCGTATATATTATAAATGCTTGGCCTTCATGCGCTCTACTGCCTGTGTCATAGCCGCCTCAGCGAGCTTGGGCATATCACTGCCTGCTAATAGGGCTTGCATAGAACGCTCTGCAATGGGGTTTTTCTTGACCTTTATTTTTTCGCCTGGCTGCTGGATCTTTTGGAACTTGGGCAGTTTAGCAAAGCGGTTTGTTTTGCCCTTGTAGTTGTAGCGCCATTGGCCAGGCTTTATTTTATAGATCCCGCCCGGCTTATATTGCATGCCCTCAAGCCTAAATAGCCCATATCCAGCCTGAGCTAATCCAGGATGTCGGCCAATCCACGCAAGAAAACCGATTATACGATTCCCCTCCGTCCCGTGAATGTCCGCATCGTCCACAGTCATAATCCGCTGATTCATCCGGTTACTTTTCGGCACTTGCTTTCCCGGATCACCGCCGCGAGCGCCTAGCCATATCTGCCGATCGCGCTCCGAGGGTGTGCCCGATTCTTGCTCGGCCCAGCCCGTGAAGCGCTCCGACCTAAGACTGCCCACGCTTACACGCTGCTGGGCGATATCGACTGCGCCCGTTTTTTGCACTCGAGTAAAGCGCTTGACGACGCCTTTGTTGCGCACAGTCATGCTGTGCTCGATGTCCGCTTGCATGATCTCCCGAAGGCGGAAACCCATGTTGTTCAGAAAGTTGGCCATGATGGCGCGATAGTACTTCGGCGCGTTTTTCATCATGAGACTAAACGCCTGCATGTCCTTAGTGTTGGCACCGAACTCCATGCCTAGATAGTGCGCCGATACGGGCTAATCGTCAACGGGCAGGGCTAGATTATTTTCCAAAAAGTGTAAGGTCTCAGTAATTGACTTTGTAATCTCTGTATCTCTATATAATAGAAGAAGAAGAAGATATATTTAGTATAGATTATTATTATTTATATATAGAGAGCCCCCTGCGCGAGACCCTCTGCTATATACGTGTAGTACCATCTACACGTCACATACGTATACATATAAATATCTGCGCGCGTGCGCTTTTTGTAGTAATAATATGTGAAGTCTATACACTATAAAGAATTAAGCCATTATTTTGTGCTTATTTATTACTATAATCTGGGGTTTCGAGCCAGTATAGGCGGGCGCGCGGTCTCATGCGCAAGAATGTTGTACGATTTATAACGATTTATATTGACAGCCCGCGCACTATGTTGTATGATTGTATTAGACAAGATGAGGAGGACAGGATGAATAAGGCGATGATGATTCAGATGGGCCGAGATCATGCCAAAGCTGGAAAGAAATGTACTCCCTTCGATTGCCAGGATGTCGATAAAATGCTTTTCGTAGAGATGAAGAAACAAGAAAAACCGACAAACTGGTATGCGGCTATGCGTGGCGCCTTTAATAAAGGATGGGAATCCGCCTATTGTGAGATGGTAAACTAAATGCCTAACGATATTGTGATTTTGCGATATTGGGTACGTGATACCGAAGAATACGGGCAATGGATAGAAAAACTAATTCCTCGATCGGATGCAGAATACATAATCGATAACCATATTTACGACCGAGCGGAAATGAAGTCGCCACCGCCCGGCGCTATAGATTTTTAACAAGGAGGACAATATGACCGATGAAATGATGATCCTGCGCGCGGATCTGACCGAGGCTATGGACAAGGCGAATCGGACATATCACACCGACCACGACAGATTTAGTGCCGGCCGATACGACGGCCTTAAGCAAGCGATCGAACTGCTAGACAAAAGGACGGTAAAATGAGCAAGCACACGCCGGGACCGTGGGAAATGCACGTACACCAATTCAATATGTCTCCTTTTGAAGGAGCTCTTGAAAATGAATGCGGCATTTATCCTCCATTAGGCGAATCTGGACCAGTGGCCATTGCTTGCGGAGAGGCAAACGCCCGCCTAATCGCCACCACGCCGGAATTGATCGAGGCGCTGAAAGAAGAGCACAAAGAAAAATCCTGGCTTATTGAAAGCGAATCATGGGGTCTGTCCTCAGATGAAGAAATGTGGAAGCATCATAATGCGAGCACGCCAGAGTGTCCTATCTGCGCGCTTATCGCCAAAGCCGAGGCCGAATAAAGTGCGCTACATCCTAACCATCAGCATTCCCGATATCAGCCTGGACGCCCGCATCAAGGCCCTCGCCTCCCGCTATGGCCTCACCCAGGGCCAGGTCGTAGTCCGCGCCGTGCAAGAGCTCGAGGCCGCGCTCGAGAAAGACCCGAGCATCCTCGCCCCGAAAGATTCGGTGATTTAGTTTTTATTTAGGCTTGACAACCGAAACGGCCGGCTATACGATACTAGCTATCGGAGGGCATGTATGCGCGTTAAGTTCCAAATATCATTAGAGCCGGACGACCTCGAGCGCCTGGACGCGCTGGCGAAACGCATGGGCAGCAACCGCCCTACGATCATCGAGCGCGCGCTGCGTCGCGTCCAGAAGGATAACATGGACCTCCATTCCGGCGAGGCCGTGGAGTTCAAGGCGGCGGTGGATAAGTCCCGCCGTGGCGAGCGCTAGAATGAAAGCGGGCACGCGGGTTAAGTTTCTGACGGATGGGGGATTTATTTGGCGTTTCTACGAGACCATAACATGACCCCGGCCCAGACCGAAGCCCTGCGCATTGCGAAATACGCCCTTGAGCGTGTTATCGAAGGCATCACGGGCGGAGATGAGATACGGCTGCCTGACTCGCTGTACAAAGCCATAGCCACCGCGCTCGAGGAGATAGACGAGGCGATTCCTGTCGGGGATTTGGGAGAAAAGCCGATACGGCTCAAGCTCACGACGTCCGACCCGCACTACCGCGAGGGCGAGGCCAGGAAGATATTATCCGATCTTGAAACGGAGGCGCTGCGATGATGTCCGCATGGTGGCTTTTGCTCATCGTTCCCGTGTCTGCGATGTTTGGATTTATTATCGCGGTATTATGCGCCGCCGCGGATGAGGATGACGCCCTAGACGCCTATTATCAGGCGAGGTCGGACAAATGATCATCGACTGGGCTAGCTTCGCCCTCGGCGGCGCCTGCGCGCTTATCGTCTTGTTCCTCGGCGTCATCATCATCGACATCGCCACGTATTTTATCGGCCACCAAGGGCCGGTTATTAAACCGTAAGGAGGATAGGATGGGCGTACTAGCGAAGGACAAAAGAAGGGCGAGACGAGCGCGGTATGTTTCGCTCAGGTTTAGCGAGTACGTAACGATACCGAAGCGGCTTCACGCTCCGCACAATCTGGTAGCCTCGGGATATATCGAAGGCATAAGCCCATCGCGCGAGCGACCTAAATAAGTAGAGACGGCGGGGCCTGGCCCTGCTGAAAATTAAGGAGGCATACATGGACGATCTCAAGACCGATCTGGACAAGGCGGCGCAGCTGCTCAAGATCCAGCAGATTCCCGGCATCTTCGCCAAGATTAAGGAGGCGGTCGAGCTCTACTACGGCGTCGGCCTGCACCTGATCGACCACCCCATAAACGGCCTCGCGACCGCGTTCGCCGAGATGCACGCCACCATGATCTCGGCCGAGAAGCGGCACGAGGAATGGCTGGTCGCCACCTACAACGAGAAGACGGTACCCCAGCCCCTCGCGCAAGCTTGGGCCATGGCGAACGCGAAGCTGAACCCGAGCGGCCCCGTGCTGAGCCCGCCCGTGGCGCCCCTCGGTGGCCTGACCGCCGCGCAGGCAGACGCTCAGGCCGCGCCCGTAGGCGTAGTCGACGAGCTCGCCGCGGCCCGCGCCGCTGTCGCGGAGGCCAAGGCGCCCGAGGATGCCGAGCACGCCGAGGCGCCCGCCCCGGAGGCCCAGCCGTGAGCGAAGACACGGTTACGATCTCTGTCGGCCGGTTCGAAGAATTGCGCAAGATCGAAGAGAGCCAGGACAAGATCTGGCTTTCAGGCGGCGGCGGCAGGACGATCATGACTTTATGGGGCATGATGTCTGCCGGGCCTGATTCTTCGACCACGCAATACATAGGCAAGGACGACGCAATCAAGGCCGTCGTCAAGCGAACCCAGGAACTGGAAGCCGAACTCGAAAAGGTCCAGTCCGAACGGAGCGAGTTGAAAAGCAAACTCCAGAAGTTCGACGCCGCCTTTCAGAAGTTCAAGGGGAAGGCCGCGAGCTTCTTCGATGCCATCGAGCCAAAACCGGAGGCCCAGCCGTGAAGCTGACCGAGAAGCAGACACAAAAGATCGAGAAGCTCGGCGTGCAATATGGCGTCGATCCTTTCACTTCCACTCCCAAAGGGCTTAGGCAGGCGGCTAAGGGGTATCGCAGGCTCGCCGACGGCATCGACAAGATCCTCGCCATCATCGCGCCCGCGAAGCCGAAGAAGCCCGCGGTAAGCGCTCGTCCTACGGGGGACCTTCACCCGTACTAATCCGCTGACCCGCGCCACCGTGTTTCGGCCGGGGCGCATCAGATGAAGCTGGGGCACGGAGAGCGCGCTAGCGTATTTCGTGGAGCAAGGCCCCCGCCGGACGCCAGTAACCGGCTAGCACCACCCGCCCGGCGAATCGGGGCGGACTTGGAAGTGTGGTGGAATGGTAGACACTACAGGCCGGTCGCTCCGGTAGAAAACGGGGATAACAAAGACTGCCCCCGGACCGTGCGGGTTCGACTCCCGCCGCTTCCATACCAGGCCGACGCTCGGCCATTTTCAAGGAGGGACAGGATGAAGAATGATTATTTGGGCGATGGAGTCTATGCGGTCTATGATGGATTTAATATTTGGCTACACGCAAATAGCCTAGAAAACCCATCCGATAAAATCTGTCTCGAGCCTGCCGTCATGGAAGCGCTTGTCCGTTTCTGTGATAGGACAGCTAATCTTGGGTAGCCAACCCCGAGCCATCAGCGCCAGCCGCGGCGCGTCGATCCTGGGTATGTCCGCATGGGCCACGCCCTTCGAGACCTGGCAGAATATCATGGAGGAGCGATATCCGCCCCGCTCGTCCATGGTGACGACGGTGCCGCTAGTCCTGAGCGAAGCCCACTTCGAGCGCGACGGATACCCCGGCTACAACGCCGCGCACGGCTACACCCTGCCCGAGTTCAAAGAGGGCGCGCCCCTGCGCTGGGGCCTGGCCTTCGAGGACGCGGTGGTGAGCCTGTCCGAAGAGGCTGTCGGCGAGAATATCGTGGATCGAGAAATGTTATGTACTCCCGCACAACTTATGAACATGGAAACCATGCTCTATGATTATGCCGATCTTGATTTTATCACCTGCCATATTGATGGCCATTACAACGAACACGACGCGCTCCACGAAGGCAAGACCACGACCGCGTTCGCCTTCCGCGAGAAGTGGGGCGAGCCCGGCACCGACCGGATCCCGCGCGAGTATCAGATCCAGGTCCAGCACCAAATGCTCTGCAGGGGCGCGGCCGAGGTCATCGTCTCCGTCCTCGTGTTCCCCGAGATGCCGGACCAGTGGGAGAAGATGGGGTGGGAGATACGGGCCGTTCCCGAGCAGGCGATAGTCGGCGGCTACCAAATCTGGAAAGACGGCCGATTCGTCAACCCGATTGACTGGGCACGGCCGCTCGCCGAGATGGGGTACTTTCATCAATATAAAATCCCCGCGAACCCGAAGCTCCAAGCCCTCATGCTCGAGCACTACCGCGAGTGGTGGACCCGATACGTTATCGGCGACACGCCGCCCCAGCCCCGGACCTACGCGGACGTGAAGCGCCTGACACCTGAGCCGTGCGGCACCATCATCGCGGACGAGGACCTCGCGCGCTGGATCGCGGAGCACAAGCAGATAGGCGAGGAGTCCGCCGCCGCGGCTAAGTCCCGCGATGCGCTCAAAGTCAAAATGATCGCCCACGCGGCCACGCTCGCGGCCACCCAGGACGAGGAGAGCGCGGACAAGTGGATTATTCGGGATACGCAAGGGAAGAAACTTGCCTCGTATGACGGCAAGACGTTTAGGTAAGGAGGGATACGATGGATGAGGGGTATACGTGCTGTATGTGTAAATCGCATTTTTCTGGAATTGCGAAGGTCGTAAATGGGGCTGGATCATTTTGCCCTGAATGTTGGAAGGAAAATCGAACAAGAGCGATTAGCGGAATGCATGAACGGACTAGGTTTTATCTTCCAGGTGCCTGCATTTGGTGCGGCAATAAAATAGAGGATGACGCACGATTGCAAACGGGGGATGTATGCATGCGTTGCCGATCCGGTAGGGATTGGCTATTGAAGTGCATACGTTTTGGCCCTCATGCCGCTGAGCACGTAGCGCGAATAGAGGCTAAGGAGGGGCCGAAAAGAATACTTATTCAAAAAGGAAATTCTGCGGCAGTTGCTCAATTGGAGGATAAACTCAGAATTATCCTAGTAGAACTAAAACAACTCAAGGAGACCAACCATGTCTAACGACATCGCCATCACGGACGCCACGATCAAGACCGCGCTCTCGACCTGGGCGCCGGGCAAGGAGGGCATATGATAAAGAAAGGCCTCAGCCATAGGCTAGCCGAAGTCGGGAAGATCAAGACGGGTATGAAAGGCGCCGAGATTACTTCCCAGGGCGGGAAGAAGTTTCAGCCGCCTAAGAAGCTCGATCATTTCATTATTACTACCACGGAACGAGACCCCAAAACAGGAAACCTTTTCGAGGACGGCGACCTCATGGAAAAGCTCGGCAAAGATCCTCGCGAGCTTAAAATACGTCTTCCGTTCGACTCCATCGATAAAAACTTCTTCACGCAGTTTCAATCCTACAACGGCGGCAAGAAGATATGCGCGGGAGACGGCGAGACTGCCGAACGACGAGGGATAGTCGAAGTCAAGGGAGAAAAAGGCAAAGAGCAACTCGTTATTAAGGGCGACGCGCTTTCGACCGTGCCTTGTGATTTTGAGACTTGTCCTATCGCGGTGGCCGATAAGTGCAAGGTTTCCGGGATTCTTTCTGTGTTTCTTCCCCAAGCGGGTGACCTTGGGGGCGTCTACAAATACCGCACCCATTCCTGGAATGGCGTTTCTTCGATCCTTGGCGCCCTCGAGTTTTTTGCCACCAACACGGGCGGGATTCTTCAGGGTTTGCCTCTCAAGCTTGTACTCGTGAAGAAGACTACCGAAGAGCATGGTAACATCAACTACGCGACCGTAGTCATAGACGGCGAAGAGCTCCATGGACTGCGCAGGCTCGCCATTGAGGAGCGAGAGTCAAGAAAGCTCTTAAATTATGATATGGAAAAAATCGAGGCCGAGGCCGCAAAATCGGGCTTTTTCGAGGACCGAGACCCTGAGCAGGAAGTCGAGGCAGAATTCTATGCCTACCCCGACGAGACTAAACCCGAGAAGGGCACCGCCGCGGAGGACGTAGCCGCCGCGCTGGAAGCCGAGCCCGTGGCGGAGCCAGCCGCTCCGGCGAGCGCGCCAGCCTCGGAGAAGAACGACCTGGATATATTCTAAAGGGAGGATAGGATGGGCACACGAGCAGATTTTTATATCGGGCGCGGAGAATCGGCGGAATGGCTCGGGAGCATCGCATGGGATGGCTACCCCGATGGAATAGACAAGGAAGTTTTGAACGCGACGACGGAAGCAGATTTTCGCGCCTCTCTTGCGGAGTTTTTCGCCAAGCGCGAGGACGTATCGCTCCCCGCCGATGGCTGGCCTTGGCCGTGGGATGATTCGCAGACGACCGATTACGCCTACGCCCTCGACAGCGGAAAGGTCTGCGGATCATGCTTTGGCCAAGGCTGGTTCGATCCGCTCATCGAATCCGAGGAGCAGGAAGAAAACCCGACTGAGGTTCCGTTTCCTGATATGCGGGACAGGAAAAACGTACAGCTCGGCGGCGAGAAGTCAGGAATAATCATAGTTCGATCAAAGTGACCGCCCTCGGCCCTATAAGATGCGCGAAATGCCGCCGCGCGCTTACCGATCCCGATTCGGTGGCGCGCGGCCTCGGCCCCGTGTGCGCGGCGAGGGATGATAAAGAGCAGTATCTATTTCCGCTCGATGAGGTGGCACCGATGAGAGAGCGCAGGATGCATGAGCGGAGACAGGGGGACCGGCGTGAAGCGCGTTGAGTTGTTTCACGACCACTTCCAGAATTACAAGGTTTATGGAATACCCAAAGCGCAATTAATAATCGCCGACATTCCCTACAATGTGGGCATAAACGCCTACGGCTCGAATCCTTCGTGGTATGTCGATGGCGATAATGAAAACGGAGCGAGCGAGCTTGCTGGGTCTACCTTTTTTGACACCGATTTGGATTTCCACATTCCCGAGTACATGGCCTTTTGTAGTCGCATGCTGGTACCTGAGCCGAAGGAGCGCGGGAAAGCGCCGTGCATGATCGTGTTTTGCTCGTTCATGCAACAATTTGAATTGATCGAAGAGGCGAAGAAGCACGGACTCAATAAATATATTAATCTCGTCTTTCGGAAAAACAAATCGGCGCAAGTATTAAAGGCGAACATGCGAATAGTCGGCAACTGCGAATACGGGCTCATCCTATTTAGAGACAAATTGCCGAAATTCAACAATCATGGAAACATGGTTTTTAATTGCCTTGACTGGCCAAGGGGAGATACTACGCCGAAGATCCACCCGACGCAAAAGCCGGTACCATTGCTCGAGCACCTTATCGAGATATTTACGGATGAAAACGAAGTAGTGATTGACCCCGCCGCTGGGAGCGGATCGACACTTATCGCCGCGCGGAATCTGAACCGGCGCGCCTATGGGTTTGAAATAAAAAAGAACTTCTTCACCGATGCGCAAGCGCTATTAAATGCGTCGAGTCAGTCAGGTTTATTTTGCGCGCATGAGCCCCGGAAACAAGGCAAGCCCCAAGACCTCTTTACGGCGGCAAAATGACCGACGACCTGACGCCCTACAAGAGCCGCCTACTCGAGTACCTGCGCGCGCGGGGGGTGCAGATAACCCGCACCGACCAGGACCGGATATCGTGCCTAAGCCCCCAGCATCCGGGGCAGGACGAGCATCCGTCCATGATCGTCTACGAGACGAACCTGTATTGCCCGGTGTGCGCGGCCAAGATGGATATCTTCGAGGCGGCAGGCGTGCTCGCTAGCGTGAGTGATTTTCCGAGCAAGAAGAAAGAAGTTTTCCGCGTGCTGAATATACAGGAGGCGCATGATGAAACGAGGGCCACAAACCATAGCGGAAAAAGTAAGCGAGCTAAATCAAGGAATGAAATCGATGATGTTCGAGGAGGGAGTGACGGAAATACAGATAACAATAACAGCAAAAACAGGGCTAATGTCAGCAACTATATGGCACTCTCTATCGAATCCGCCCGAGCCGTCTACACCCCCGCCAAGCTCCTCGACCTAGCCGAGCGCAGTCTCCGCTGGCGGCCGTCCGATGTCAAAAAAGAGTTTGTCTTCAAGAGCCTGTCGGCCGCCGGCCTTGTCGATATCCTCGAGGTCCGGTTCGAGGGCCACCCCGACGGCAAGAAAAAATACCTCACCTACTGGTATGACGGTAAGAGCGTGCGCACGAGTAGCCCGCCGATACTCTTATATAACCGCGATAAGCTGGCGGCCTCGCCGGATATGCCCGTGCTAATCCACGAGGGCCCGAAATGCGTGTTTGCGGCCGAAGTCATACCGGGATTTATTCACACGGGATGGAATAGCGGAGGGAAGAAGTTTAGCCTCTGTGACTTTAGTTTATTGGAGGGACGAGATGTCTATGTCTATCCTGACGACGACGATCCGGGCCGCGAAACTGCGAGTAAACTCCGAGACATACTTAATGTACTATGCGCCTCTATCCGCATCATTGAGCCACTTAATGAAGCGCGCGCGCTGCGCCCCGTCGGCGCGGACATCGTTGAGGCGCTCCAGGTACGCACGCCGGAAGAGCTTGCTGACTATATTAAGAATGGACCGGTCTTGGGAAATGGAGAAGATAATAAACCAGAAGCCAAAATACCGAGAATGGAAGTGCCTACTGCGACAAGCACAAAAGGAACGCGACAACCTGATAACCGAACTGAGGGCGAGCCGCAAGCCCTCCCCTTCCGCATCCTCGGAGTAGAGGAGCGTCTCGCCTATTTCCTCGACCAGTTCGGAAGAGTCCAGGCCTGGGACTTAAAGGGCCTAAATCAAGACTGCCTGCGCATCCTCGCGCCGTTTGGATTCTGGTACTTGCAGTACGGCAGCGACAACGGAAAAATGGGCAAGCCGCAATGGGACCGGGCGGTGGAAGAGTTAACGCAAAGCTGCGGCCCGGTTGATTTCGACCTCGAGAGCCTGCGCGGACGTGGCGCCTGGAAGAATATATGCCCCAGTGGCGGTGTTGAGTATGTCTACTGGGACGGCGCGAAGCTGTATAGAAGGGAGGAAGATGATGGATCAAACAATAGAGGAAGTTTATATAGCGATATACGAAAGACAACTGAAAACGATGAACCTGTCAAAATGGGAGAGACATCTTCGCCACAAACGAATAAAGGAACTACGCCAAGCGACCCCACCCACACCTACATCCGCCGCCTCCCCCGCCCCGTCGGCATAGGCGCCCCGGAAGCGAGCCCCGAACTCCGCACGCGCATGTTGGCCGCGACGAACCTTCTATCCTTCGAGACCAAAGCCGACGCGGTGCGCACCCTCGGCTGGGCAGTCCTCGCGCCCTATGGCGGCGCCCTACCCTGGCGGCCGGCCGCCTTCCTTACGGGAGACTCCGGCTCGGGCAAGACCACGGTCCTCAACTACATCATCAAGCCCCTCGCTCGCCTGGAGACCCAGCACGATATCTGCACCGGCTCCGAGAGCTCGGGCGCGGGCGTGCGCCAGCATGACCCCTTCGATAGCCTTAGTATCGGCATCGAGGAATCGGACACGGACAACAAGGACAAGAAACACAACGTCGAGGAGATAATCTCCATCATGCGAGTGAGCGCCAGCGACGACACCGCGCCGGCATGGAAGGGCACGCAAGACCAGAAGGGCATGAAGTTCTCACTCAGGCGCATGTTTATTTTCCTCGCCATCGATAACAGCATCGGCGAGGCCGCGGACTTAAAGCGCTTCTTCTTTATCAATGTAGCCCGCCCCGACGACACGCCGACACAGTGGAAAGCCAAGCGCGACGAGATAAAAGCCTGTTTCACCCCGGCCGCGTGCGCCGAGGTCAGAAGTTTCACGTGGAACCACCTCGCGGAGATAATCGACTACGCAGAGACCATGTCAGAGCTCGTCCACGAAATCGCAAACCACCCCACGCGCTATGCCTATCTTGAGGCCATGCTGTTCTCGGCCTGGTGGCGCGTATTTATGGACCGCTTCCCCGATGAGGCCGAGGCGCGAGAATGGCTGGCTAAGGTCTACGCCGTGGCGGAAATCGAGCACATCGAGGACAAGCCCGTCGAGGTCTTGAACCGCATATTCGCCGAGGTTGTCCAGGTCGAGGGCGATTACAAGGAGCACGAAAGCCTAGGCGTGCTGTGCCGCTACGTCATGAGTCATTGCGACGACGAGGGCCTCAGTATCGGCCCGGATAAGATAGCGCGATATATAAAGACGCTCGGATTCTGGGGAATCTGGATAAATAAGAACGGGGTCAACGTGGCGAACAAAAACCCGAAGCTGGCGGCGATATTGCAGAATAATATCAGCTATCATAAGATATTGCAGAAGCATCCCTACGTGGCGAATAAGCATATTACCATAGGGAAATGGAACATCGCAGGCGTACTGTTAAAGAAGGAGGTCATCGTGACTGAGGAGATACCATTTTGACCGCCAGAGACATAGAGATAGCCGTGGCCTCATATTTCGACTATCGACAGAATCTTATCGTTCCCAATATTTCATGGGGGCTTCTCGATCACGAAGCCGATTTATTGATGCTTTCAAAAGCGGGATATGCGACCGAGATCGAGATAAAGATTTCTAAATCAGACTTGCTTAAGGATGAGAAAAAACGACACCACCACGAAAGCGAAATGGTCAAGGCATTTTGGTTTGCCGTGCCCTCGATTTTGAAGGATTTTGCACTCTCGCATATTCCCGATGAAGCGGGACTTTTGGAAATATGGGAACGTAAGGCGGGAGATCATATACAGCGCCGGGCTAGGAAAATACGAGATCCTAAATTGAGGTCTCATTCTCGTAAGTTTACAAATGCGGAACGGGAACAAATGGCGAGACTCGCGGCTATGCGGTATTGGGACAGGCGGGCCGACCCCATAGAATCAGTGCTGTCGAGGATAGAAATATGACCCGCGCGCAGTCCCGCTTCTACGCCCTCCTCGAGCGCAGCCCCGGCGGCGTCATAGACAGCGATATCCAGGCCATCCTAAACGAGGAGTGTGACCCGTCCGAGATGCCGAACTTCATCCGCGCCTGCCGGGGGCTCTTCCGCCTGTGCTCAGAGACCGACGAGGAGGGCGATATCTGGTACCACCTCAAAGACCCGCCGCCGAAACCGGGAAAGCGCCTTTTAGTCGGGAAATACCGCGACGAGAATAAATACAATAAAAAGATATCAGTCGTGGGCTTGCCGAAAAGCCTGTATGCCAAAGCGCGGAAGGTCGCCGATAAAGAGGGCCTGCCCGTGCGCGCGCTCGTGATCGAAGCCGTGGAGATGCGGCTACGGAATAAAGGGAGGTAGATGATGGACTATGATTATACAAAAGTCGCTCATGCTATTTGTTCGCAATTTGCCAAAGCATTTAGAATAAAACGCGATGATTATTATGATGCGGCAATAACCGAACTATCCGCCATCCTCCGTGAAGCCTTCCCCGAACCGCCCCAAGGCCAGGGGATAGACTGCGCCGATGAGTGCGTAAGGCCGAGCGAGGAGGCGAAGGACGATATCGCTTGCCCGTTCTGCGGGCTCGATGATGCGCTCAAAGTGTTTCCTGATTATTCGGAGGACGAGCCCGACCACATAATCGCCTATCACGTCAAATGCAGGCATTGCGGAGCGCGCGGCCGAAACAATTACCCGATAGGCTGGTGCGAATCAGAAGAGGCCGCTTGGGAAGCTTGGCTTCATCGCGGATCGGTTCGGCCAGGGCAACCCAATAAAGCCGCCGCCCCGCTACAAGAGGCGCGGGACAGGGAGGAGTTTGATTATAAGGTGATAGATCGGCTGTATAAAATATTCATGGCCGGATGGCAAGAGATGACCGCCCCAGGGTCTAGCGACTCCTATCATGCCAGATTTTGCGACGGTGCCGCGTTGGCGGCGGACAAGCCATGAAGCAAGCGCTCGTCCTCGCGCTGGCCCTCTCCTGCGCCACCCTAACCGCCGCGCCGATAAGCCCAGGCGTCCATGCCATGGTCCTCGACATAGCCGCAAGTCTCGGCGTGCCCCGCTCGGTGGCGGACGCGCTCCAGATCGAGGAGTCAGGCTGGTATAAGACTGGCGCATGGGGCGACAGCGAGGCCATAGGCCCGGTCGATTGCTACGACTCGCGTTCGCGTGGGCTCTTCGCCATAAGCCAGCGCTGGCAGACATATCTCGTCGGGAAATATTATCCGCATCCGCCGGGCCTCTTTGACGTGTTCAATCCGACGGACAACGCATTGGTCGCACTCGGCTATCTCGCGGACCTGCACCGCCGCTACGGCACCTGGGAGCGCGCGCTTTGGTTTTATAATTGTGGCCGCGTGACGGGCGTGCCGCAGAGCACGCGCGAGTATGCGAAGAGAATCATCAACTGGACGAAGGAGGGTAGATAGATGGGCAGACCCAGGAAGGTCAAAGAACTATTGCAAGAGGGCATACCCGTCAAGCGTGATCCGCCGCCTAAGCACGTCCTGTCCGAGACCTGGACACCGGGCACGCCGCTCCTGCGGGATCACATAGTGCAGTGGATTGGCGGACACGAGGCCGCGACTAGGTATTATCGTGGGGTATAAATCTCCCGCCATCCATCGCATAGGAGCATATAGCACCGATTGCTCGTGTAAAAAAAAGATGATATTGCCACAGATACCGGGCATATGGACATTGCAAAGGAGGGTCGCATTGAATAAGTGCTCCAGGGACAATCGAGATTGGGTGATTGATTTTATCTTGCATGCGCAAACGGCAGCGAGCGAGGCCGATTTTTACCAAGGGTTGCGCCTAGGCGCATATCAGGGAGGGGGAGTATGATTGAGCAGGGGAATAGGTATCTTGTCACGACCAATGCATATTTTTATGGTCCTGACGGAGATCAATATCGGGCGGCATGGGGAAAATGTTTTATCGAAAAAATAGAACAGGTCTTGGGATTTACTCCGATTCGCCCTTCCACAAATTGGTTTCTCCGGGTAGGAGAAGGCGCCGGGTCGGTTATCATTGCGGGATGCCAGATACATTATCTTATGGAATGTCCGGAACGGCCTAAAAGCAAGTTCATTGGACAAACTTATATTGATAAAGACACCGGACGCGAATATTCGCAAGACGCGATTTACCTAGCCGAGCTAGCTCCATGACCGAGGGTAAAACCGCGGCGCGGCGCTATGCCGAGGCGTACTACAAGGAGACCGGCCTTCCCGTGCGGATATTCGAGGAGCGGGCGCGGAGGAAGACGTTTGTCGAGGAGCCCTATGTGCATTGGCTCGAGGACCGGCTGGCGGGATTTGACGCGGTGATGGAGTGTGAGAAGCCAGAGAAAAGGAAGGAATAGAATGAGTCAGATACAAATGGAATCAATTGATATAGTATCAGAGCTATTGACGCAATATAACATTGTGCGCCGATACGCTCCGGTATGGTACCAGCAAGAAGGCGATTTATTGGCAGGCAAGGCGCAAAATGCAATATTGAATCTTCGCTATCCTGGACCAGTCGAGGCCCATTCTGCTCCGTGACTACCAAGCCCACGCCGTGACGGCCCTGCGCGAGGCCCTGCGCTCCAGCCGTAGCGTGTGCCTCCAGCTCCCCACCGGCGCGGGCAAGACGCCGATCGTGGCCGAGATAACCGCGTCCGCCTTCTCGCGTGATTTCCGCGTCTGGTTCGTGGTGCCCCGCAATGAGCTTTTGCAACAGGGCAGCGACCATTTCCGGCGCTGGAATATCCCGCACGGCCTCATTAGCGCAGGCATGCAGGAGTCCAGGGCATATAATATTCATGTCGTTTCCAAAGATACGCTTATGCGCCGAATTAAAAAGGAGAAGATAAAGAATTGGCCTAATTTAATTATTTTTGATGAGTGCCATATCGCCCTCGATCAACAATTATTTATCGTTTCAAGCGCGCCGACTACTACTAAAATAATCGGCGTAACGGCCACACCTGAGCGCGAAGACGGCCGCGGATTATCGGAGGTGTATGATGATTGCATATTCGGGCCCAGTATCCCGTGGCTTACGGATAGAGGCTTCCTCTCTCCATTGCGTTATTTCGCTCCGCCTATCGAGGGGCTGGAGAATATCCACCGTCGAGGAACTGAATACGATTCCGACGAGTTGGAAGATTTATTTAATAAAAGGAAAGTCTATGGAGACGTTATTAATTACTACCGAAAATATGGAAAGCGCGACGACGGCTCAAACAAGAGCGCCCTGATCTTCTGCCGCTCGGTGAAATCAGCCTACGAGACCGCCGAGCGCTTCCGGGATGCGGGGTTTCGGTTTGAGTGCGTCGAGGGCACCATGGGCGCGAAGGAACGGGGGGCGCTGATTGGCGGACTAAAGGAGGGAAGACTTGATGGGCTTACCAATGCGGACTTATGCACGTATGGCCTCGATGTTCCACGGGTTGAATATGGTGCATCAATACGGCCGACTCTGTCTCGCGCTTTATATTTTCAAATGGTCGGTCGAATATTACGTCCGTATCCCGGTAAGCATGACGCGGTCTTTTTCGATCACGCTAACCTTGTGCAAGAGCACACGGATCCACGAGCGCCCGGAACTCCGCTTTTCTATCTTGACGATATAACTTGGAACTTCTCAGGCCGCGAGAAGCGAGCGCGCGCCAGCGCCGAAGCGGCCCTGAAGCTCTGCCCCTATCTCGACTACCAATACTGCGATAAGCCGGTATGTGACACCTCGTGCGCGCTCAAGCCCGAGGGCGCTATGGATCCGCGTCGGCAGGAGCTTCCCGTCGTCGAGGCCACCTTGACCGAGCGTACGCCGCCGAAATCCTGGGCAACCCTCGAGCCCGAGGAGCGCCGGGACGTCCAGGACCGCATAGCGCGCGCATGTGAGGCGGCCCGGGTGCCGGCGCCCGACGGCGGGATAGATATCGAGGCGGTGCGCGAGCTGGTAAGCATAGCCGAGGAACTGGGGCGGAATATTATGTGGGCATACCACCTTGTAAGCGAAGGTCGACTAACGGCTAACGTTCCACTATTGCATGCAATTGCCAAGATTAAGGGATATTCTCCGGGGTGGTGTTGGTATAAACAGCAGGAACTCAGGAAAGGAATAAAGGAGGGAGTGGGATGAGTAATTTTTGGAGAGGCTTTTTGGTGTGCGATTGCATGATTAGCCTGTTTTCTGATTTCTTGGGCCGTGATGCCTATTCGTCCTATGTTTATAATAACTGGGTCGATTCGGCGATAACCGTACCAATTGCTATTGGAGTGTTGTTTTTCCTGGCGGTAGAATATCTGATAAAGAAGCGTCTACCTTTATGACCCGCCACCTGCCCCCCATCCGCGCCAGGCACTCCCCGAGCAAGCGCTGGAACTTCGACAGCCGATCATGCTCGGACTTTATCTCGTCGCCCGCGAATATCGCCACCCTAAGCCCTTCGGGCGGGACATCCTCGGGCATAATAAGGACCTCGTCCCAGCCCACGAAGTCGAAGAAGCCTTCGGGCGCGGTGCGCACGGGCCGCCCGTCCTTGATGACCACGAGCCCATTCTTGAGCTTCTTCGCCGCGCCCACCCATGCGATGCTCGACACGATCCGGAACCGCCGCTGCGTATCCGTGAGGCCGCGCAGGTACGCATCCGCGATCTCGTGCTCTTTCTCGCCCATGATATGAGGGTAAATCTATACCCTTAAAACGTCAAGATAGGAGGTTTTTATGATTTTAACAGAGGTTCCGTTAATGATCGACGCCTACAAGAAACAAAAGTCAATGCTCGGGAAAGTGCTTGATTCCCCTAAGCCGTATTTGGAGGACGTGTGCAAAATCATGGGCGATCTTTGGAATCAGGAACAAGCAATAATCGCCCGAACAGGCACAATTTACAACGGACTTTAACCCTTGCGCATATCGTCCGATAGGTGTATACTACTGGTAGCTATAAAGGAGGCTACGGATGTATCTCTATTCTACGGAACGGGAAAAGCTCTTTACGGATGATGGCCAGCGGCTATTCCTCGCGATCCGCGACACCGTCAATCGCCATCTGCGATCGGCCGGAGCGGTGCGCATGAGTGAGGCCATAGCGGGGAACTCGGGCGACTCATGGACAATGCTCGCCTGCGTTGACCGACTCGTCGAGCTAAAGGAAATCCGGGAAATCACGACCGGCGATGTTCCCGGCCAATATCGGGTATTTGTCGAATCTTACGAGAAACAAGGAGGCCGCCCATGAAGCGCCATCTTATCCTCCCCGTTATCGCCCTGTCCATCCTCGCGCTCGCCCTGTCCTGCAAGATGCCCACCGGACACAAGGACGAGCCTACCGTGCCAACGAGTCCAACAACGCCCACAAAGGCGAAAGGCCGGCCCGTCAAGGCATCAATTTCGGGCGCAAAGGGGCTTTTTCTTACTTCAGCTGCCGCATCTATCAGCGCAACTAAGGTATCTAGGAATCGTAATATCGTTGGCCGATCCGTTGTGGCCTCAAGTGGTGCTAGCCTCGGCGCCGTGACCTCCGCAGGTCCGACTACCGCGACCTGGACCGACGCGAATAATAACACCGTGACCGTCACCGTGAGCCAGGCGCTCCAGCTCGAGCCGGATTATGTGCTTATTTCTTACTCGGGCGACTTCTCAGGCACCGGCGTTATAAAAATCAGTACCGGCGCCTTCGCCACCGTGGACACCCCGCCTGATACCTGGATCCTCGTCTACGCCACGAAGGGCTATATGTACTACGAGGCGGGTGGCTCGATCTATAAGACCTCGGAGGATACCGGGGCGGGCGTCGTGCTGAGTAGCCAGGCGGAGGTATGGGGGAATGGCGTCGACAAGATGATGACGAGCCCCTGGGACAATATGGCTTGGGTATTTGTTGATATTCTTGGGGATGCCTATGCCGTCGACGAAATAAATAGCGATCATGTCCTTGCGCAACTGATTACTGCGGCGGGATCAACTATCGATATTGGTGCTTGTCCTTACTGTGGCGACTTGGCTAATGCGGCTACGGCTATTCTGACAGGTTCGACAAATCACATGGTCCTTAATTCCGATGGTACCTTGTGGTGGATGCAATTAGAATCGGGTGGGTCTGATTATGTTGAACTGATATTCCCGATAACCTTTAATCCTGCCGCTGGCGCATCTAATATTATGACTTGGTATAATGTCGCGCCTACATCCTCTATTCACTTCTGCGATCAATCTTTGGTTCCCAACATGGGCCAGGGTCGGTACGGCATGGGGATATCCGCCGCCTCGACGGTGTTTAGTAACGGCGCGCGCTCGGTGGTCGTGGCTTTCTCAGGCTCCGCGCCCGTCTTCCAGGTCTACGATACCTCTAGTGTGCCTGCGACGATTCCGCTCTCGCAGGGATCCTTGTCCTGGACGGGGCGGCCTAGTAACTGGACCTATTCGGGCGCGCAGATTTACACGGGACCGACGGATACGTCGTCGACAGTGACCATGGTCAAGCTCGGGGCGGGCGGCTCGGTGGCTAATCCGACGCTCTTAAGTGACCCCGGCCTCATAAGCTGGCAGGTGGTCGGCGGCGCTTTATTCTGGACGGACTCTAGCGGTAGTCAGACGGCCGCGATCGATGTCGCCTCGGGCACGCTCGGCGCCGCGAGTGCGTATAGTGGATCGGTGACCGCTGTCACCCAATAGAGAATAAAAAGCCCGACACCTTGCGGAGCCGGGCCGGGCGCTGATGCCCTGGAGAGCACGCCGGGGTGAGCCGCCCCGGCTATTTACTAAAGGAGGTGATGCCCGACATGAAAGCTGCCGAGTCCATTCGCGCTTGGAAGCCTTCTCCCGAACTCATGTAGCGTAGGCCGTCTTGCATCACGCGAGACGGCCTCATTTATATTTAGCCTGCGCGACAGCCGCCTGCGCCTGATACCACACCTGCCCGGTCTTCTCCGCGCCTGTGATGCCCGCGCGCGCATCCATCGCCACCGCCTGGTCCGCGAGGGCGGAAAGCACCTGCGCGAGCTCTGCGGCTTTCTGGTCCGCTGTGAGAGCCGCCACGCGGGCGCCTTCCGTCTGCGCCTGGATCTCCGCGCGCTGGTCGGCGGTTAGGTCCGAGTCGAGTATCTCGCCCTTGGCCGGGACGTCGCCGAGCTTGGATATCGTGCGGCTCGCCCAGGCCTTCCCCTTGGTCCAGTACGTGAGCTTGCGGTAGTCCGCCACGGTGCCGCCGGTGACAAGAAGCTGCACGTCAGCGCCTTCGGGGATAGCCGCGCTCGCCGCGTCAAGGCGAGAAAATTGCTCATCGGTCAAGAGCCCCTCGTTCTCGCCCAGCCCGAAGTAGACAGTATTCTCCGCCTGTATCTTTGCCCGCGCCGCGCGGAGGGCCGCCAGGGGCTCGACCAGACGCTCGGCGTAGACGCCGACATCCACCTCAGCCTGAGGCTTATATGTGCCCCACCACCTCGCTTGAGCCTCGCTGGTGATCTCGACCGCGGAGGTGCCGAACATCGCGCAATAGTCCAGCGTGAGTTTTGCCCAGCGGTCGGCGATCTGCTTTTGCAAGGCATCAACCGCCGCTTGCTCGGGGATGAGTACCGCGAGCGCGTTGACCTTTAGCGCGGTGGACTCGGGGTCTACCGTCGCCGTTGAAAACCCCGTAACCACATCGTAGCCGTCAACCATGCCATGTAAAACCGTGTGTGCGCTCATTCTGCCCTCCTGGAATAATTTGATGCAGATTTGCTGAATAATCTATGAATAAATCTGCGCATAAATACCTAATGCCTGATCCCGATATTGCAGGCGAATCCCGGCGTGCGCGTGTAGGCTCCGGTGCGGGGGGTACCGTTGGTGCCGTCAGTTATTGGTGCTCCGGTTGATGCCGTGGTACTTACTATGCCGGCTCCCGTTGCTACAAATCCATATGCACCGCCACTGGTTCCCACTATTTGCTCGGTGGCAGCGCTAACGTTTCTATTCGTGTAATGCCCCTGCATGACATCCAACAGGATATAGCCGAGGGCCGTGCCTCCGGTAAAATACGCCGCATTCGCGGCCTGGCCGTTCGCGCCGGCCGTTCCGCTGCTCATGCCATTTATTCCGAGTCCTACCGGGCTAAGTCCGCGAAGATCGGGAAGAACCAGATACCGTCCTCCTGTCACACCATTGACCGTTAGACCAGTGGTTGTCCTTGCCGCCTGTGCCGCCGCATAGCTCGCCTGCGTACTCGACGTGAAGAACCATACGGCCGTCGCATTAGCCGCACTTCCGCACCAGCAGTTATACCATAGGTCTGGATATAAAAACCCGTCCACGATCTGCCCCGTAAGCGCCAGCACCCTTCTCGTGGCCGGGAGCGCGTTGACGCCCTGGATGAAGTCGAAGACGATCTCGCCCGGCGCGCCGTAGTTGTATCCCAGGCTCAAGAGGTGCTGAGCCGAAGCCACACCCGTAAGCGCGCCCACGCCGACGGCCGAGCCCGAGCCGACCTGGACATATGCCTCGACGGTGCCCGAGGGCGTCATGCCACAGCGGTCCATGAGGCCCTGCATCACGGGCCAGAGATCGTTCGTATAATCCGCGACGATCGGCGTGCCGTCCGTGGCGACGCCCGTGCTCGAGTTCTTGGCGACGGTGAAGGGAAATACGCCGGTGACGTTCGCGCTCGTGGTGACATAGGCTTTCATTCTCGGCTCCTTAATGTAGGCTCGCCCGTTATGCTAAAATAACGGATGCTATAATTTACTTTCATCATATAAAGTTCGCCATGACGATGCACCAGGTGTGCATGGGCTTATACCGGCAGATTAAATCGTAAAGCTCTTGCTGCCTCTGCGCCGGCACGTTAGCCATGCCCATGCTCAAGATGGTGCCGCTCGAATATACCGCTGATGCGGCGAGGAAGAAATACAAGGGCCAATAGCCTGGGTCCGCGCCTATCGTGTACACGATCGGGGAATACCCCAGGCCAAGGCTGGTGAAATATCCGCACATGGAATTATCTTGACCCATATATCCAAACTTGGAAACGCTCATTCCCATACCGAAATAATTAGGCGCGTTCGCCGAGTAGAGATTGCCGTTGACGATTAAGGTACCACCGCCGCCACTGATGCCCATGAAGGCATAAGTGTTTCCCATGTAGCCATAGCCCGCGCTCGGGGTATAGCCGCACATCGCCCAGGGAATGCCGCGAACAAAATTATTAGGGTCGGCTGACGAAGTAAAATTAGTATAAGATTGGTAGATATCGCCATTATAATCGCCGGCGTAGACGTTGCCCGAGGGCGTGGCGCACATTCCGATCCAACCACGATGCGTCTGGCTGAGGGCCACAAACGCGCCAGTCCCTGCGGTCTGCATGTAGATGTCGCCGCCATACTCACAGGCATAGACGTTGCCCGAGGGCGTGGCCGCCATGCCATACCAACCACGATACGTCTGGCCGAGGGCGGCAAAGGCGCCCGTGCCCGCGGTCTGCATGTAGATGTCGCCGCCATAATCACAGGCGTAGACGTTGCCCGAGGGCGTGGCCGCCATGCCATACCAACCACGATGCGTCTGGCTGAGGGCGGCAAAGGCGCCCGTGCCCGCGGTCTGCATGTAGATGTCGCCATTATAATCACAGGCGTAGACATTGCCCGAGGGCGTGGCGCACATTCCGACCCAATAGCGATGCGTCTGGCTGAGGGCGGCAAAGGCGCCCGTGCCCGCGGTCTGCATGTAGATATCGCCATTATAATCACAGGCGTAGACATTGCCCGAAGGCGTGGCGCACATGCCATACCAATAGC
>Ga0265323_10000111_pt1 | contig 48268 bp, 100 predicted proteins | sample 41225metaG_FD_193580 | JGI IMG/M metagenome (GOLD analysis project Ga0265323, IMG submission 193580) | Rhizosphere microbial communities from Carex aquatilis grown in University of Washington, Seatle, WA, United States - 4-12-25 metaG | ecosystem: Host-associated > Plants > Roots > Rhizosphere...
AGTGTAGTCACTTAACACTCTATAACTCAGTTAAGTACGGCACAGGATAACCGTTTATCACCTGCCTCCCACTCACTTTATCATAGAAATCACAATGGAAAGAAAAAAAATCCAGTTAATCATATCTGGAAAACCATCATATGTAAACCATATGTATAATCACCTAAGAAAGGAACATCCTAGTACACGACATAAGATGCACATTGAAAAAAATATTCCTCTAGGATGGGGATTACATCAAGTTAGTTCTAAAAAATTTGGGAGGGATTTAAAAAATAAAAAATGAATAAAAAATTAGAAAAAGAATTTCATAAGGAGTTTGCAAAACCAAATGCTGAAAAGAGAATTGAAAAAGATATGAACTCAAAAAAAGAATTACAAATTCATAGTCCTATGATTCTAAACACTAATCCTTTTGACTTAGAATTGAAAAAGAGGTACAAGAAATATGGGTGATAGTTTTTTAGGTGATATGGTTGGATTAGCTATTGGCGTTGCTGTTGTCAACGAAGTTTCTCAGAATATGAAAAAAAAGAGAAAGAAAAAAGGAGAAAGAGAAGAAAGTTCTATCTTTAATCTTTAAATGCCAAAGAAAATTGAAAACAAGTTAAAAAAGGAAGCACTTGCAAAATTTCATACTTTAGAAAGTCCTAGAGCCAAAGCTTATGTCTATGGAACTTTAAATAAGATTAAGATGAAAGGAGGTTTTTCTAAATGAAACTAATTAAAGACAAAAGAGGAGTATTTGGATTAAATGCTGTTCAATCTTTCTTTGCTATTATCTTAGGAATTGCTTTGCTTGCATACGTAATTGTTATCATTATGGGAACTCTTAGTGGAACTACAATTTTGCAATCAGCGTCTACTACAACTGTAAATGAAAGTGGATTTGCTAATAGAACTGGTTACACATTATCAACAGTAAATATCGCTGGATTTTCAAGTCCTGCTGTCGTTTCTGTTTGGAATACGAGTTCAGGAAATCTAATACCTAATGGTAACGTAACAATATCATCAGCTGGAGTATTAACTAACGCAACAAATGCTGAATATACCACTGTTTATGTAACATATACCTACTCTTCTAATTCAAATTCCCAAAGTAACTTAAACGCAATATTAGGTAACACTTCAACTGGTATCTCTGGATTCTTCCAATCAATAAGTCCAGTTTATGCAATACTAGCTGTTCTTGTGATAATCCTTGTATTAGTTGTTTTAGTAAGAGTTGTACAAGCCCCAACAGGTAGAGAATCCACGCCTCAGTTATAACGTTCTTCATGCCCTTTGTTAAGAGTATCTTTTACCTTCTCCCCCCTGAAAAAACAGGGGGGTTTTATTCTTTTAATATTAAATTAAATCTATTCGTTTCAGCGAACAATTAATATTAGGATTAAGTTATAAACGTAGAATAAGAAATAAGTTAATGCCATAGCAGGCACAAATGGAATATATCTCTTTCTTTTAAACATCTTCTTAGCTATCAAGCCATACAATCCACCAACCACAGCAAAAATAATTAAGAAAATCCACCATCCAACAAAGTAATTATTAGAGATTATAAGCAAGAATGGAATCATAGCTGGCAGGATTTTAGTATCTGCACCTCCAAAGCTTTTAATTTTCCACAGATATACCCCTAAAATGCCTGTAATTAGCGTTAGCAAGCCCACAGCAAGACTTTTTTCTAAAAATAGTAAAACTATTCCACTGCATACTGCAAATATTAAAATATGGTCGTTTTCAATCTTGTGGTCTTTGTAATCTAAATAAGCAAAACAAACCAGAAAAAGAAAGCCCATAAAAGAAATTATAAGATTTGTCAGCATTTGATTTTAGGTTTCTTTCCTTTAATTCTACTCTTGCTTTGAAACCAACAATCATAACATAGAGTTTCATCCTTGCCCTCTGGAACAAATTTCTTCCCACACCTTTTACAAATTCTTTTAAATCGTACCATTTGGAACTCTCCAAGTATCATAGTAATTCACATAAATAGAACCATTAAACTCACAATTCTCTAAACAATTTCCATGCCAGACAGCACAATCAGCATTTGCAATCATCTGAGGTACTTTTCCACCATTTTCTATGCACCACTTTTCAAATGTTGCAGGCTTTTCAACAACGAAAAGAATTATAGAGCCAATTATAACTATGGGGAATAAAGCAAGAATAACAATAACAAATGTTTCCTGTTTCATATTGCTGTGGAATTAATCATATAACTTATTTGATTTTCAGATTTATTTGTTCCATCAGGATAAATACACCAATAACTAGTTTCTGAACAATTTGAAATAGAAGAATTAGAACATTCATAAAAAGTCCATTGTCCACCTGATTGTATGCAATACTCTCCTTCTATTCCATGAGAATCAGTTTCAAAACTTCCCAATGCAATCATAATTACAATCATAACAAGGACACAAACAATCATTCCAACTAACCAATCTTCCATTTTCATTTTAACTTCGTAACCTCTTAATAACCCACCAGACAACCATTACAATCACAAGTAAACCTAAGACACCCATGCCTGTCATTTTACATCTCCGAAAATAGTTTGTATCTTCCTGCGTTCAGTATCGTTAAAAATTAAAGAAGAGCCATAATGAGCCATAAAAGTATCTAAGTCATGCCCCATTCTATAACACAACTCACTCATATCTTTATTATAAGTTCTCATCCACATACCATAAGTTTTTCTTATATTGTGTGGAGAAAAATTATACCAATCTTTTATACCAATTTTTTTTAACTTCCTTTTGAGCAATTTAGAATAAGAATCAATTTGACTTCTATAATACTTTCTCTTCGCTGTATTATCTAAGCTTTCATAATCTGCTGGAAGATTATCAAGAAAGATATAATCTTTTTGGTTAATTGTTTTATTTCTTATGAATGATTTGTACTCCTTAATATAATTCTCAGCGACGAAGAAACCTCTTGATTTTCCAATAGATTGAAAGTTTTTTTTCGCCTTCCTCTGCTTAACAACTTTAAAATCAATCGTTCCTCTTTCTACATCAATATCTTCATACTTTAAATTTAAGGCTTCCATAATCCTTGCCCCAGTATGCAATAAAGTCAAAAAGAAAAATCTACTTTTTTTATCTTTTATAGAATCAATAAATAAATCCCATTCATCAGGAAAAAAATATCTACGCCTATCATCACGCACAGAATATTGTACACCATTCTTTTTAGTTCCAATTCTTAATCCATCAGAAATCCTAACCAAAGATAATCTTTCCCTCTTCTCCATACCTATCTTTAAAGAAAGTCATTTTTTAAAGATATATATTTTACAGAATTATAATAGGTTGGAAGTGTCCATCCTTCCAACCTTGTGTCATAACAAAGTAACATGGTATGTATCACTTATGGACTATGATTTTAATTTTTCCAATTTCTTAATTGTTTCACCCAACCACTTTACAATAATTAAATTCCAATCGTGCATACTTTCAAATTCTCCAATTCCAAAACCTAGAGAAGTTCCCTGTGCTTTTTTCAAAAATTCTAATATATCATCAATAGAAATACAAATAACTTTGTCTGAGCCATCTATCTTATTAAAAATTGTATATTCATTCATTTTCTAAAACAAATACATTATTTAATTCTTTTAATCTGTACCCTTGTGCATATCTTCTTGCTCTGTAATTTTGCCCTGCCATCCAGATTGCGTCTACTTTTTCAATTAAACCAAGTGCTATTAATAATCCAATGTGTTTTCTTGCCATACACCTTGCATTACTCTTAAAAAAATCAGTGGCTACAAATGTCTTTTCAGGATTTCTCTTAAAAGTTTTAAACACTCTTATTGTTGTTCTTTTATCAATGTAATATGTATCTTTATGCTGGTGCGATTTTGTCATTCCAAGTAACTCCTAATTTTATTTACTGCTTCCTTTTTTGTATCAAACCTTTCAGTATCTTTAAAGAAATTTCCCTTAAGACAATAAATCTCCCAAAATTTATAGCTTCCTACAAAATAATTTTTTATCTGTACTAAACTTATTTCTCCTTTATCTGAATAAAAAATACGATGATATTTTCCGAACATACATCTAACATTAATTCCTCTATTTTTTGCTTCTTCCCATTCTGCATATCCTCTATGTATACTTACCTTTTCAAGTATTTCATTCTTTTCATCCTTCTCTTTTTTTGGAGTTCTATTTTCAAATCGTGTTCCTATTAGTGCTTCTTTACAAATTGTTCCTGAATAATCTTTTGTTGGGGTTTTCATTCCTCAATCCCCACGATTTCTTTTACATCTTTAAGATTTATTATCTTCATCTTTTCATTATAACTCTCTGGTCTTGTCTTTTCACTTATTAATTTCTCAATCATATCCCTAAATTCTTTGCAGAGGGAGAGTTGTGCGTTTAGAATTTTCACTTTATCTTTAAACACTCTTTCTTCTCCTTTTGATAGTTTCCTTTTTGTATCTTTGAAAATATTATAAGCAACAACATTAGTATTTTCTTCAATCTCCTTTCTTATTCTCTGCTCAATCTCTGCGAGGGTGTGAGTATTGTCAGCATTTGTTTTGGATAAATCTACGTTTCCTATGTTTCCAGATGTCCTTTCTTGCTGACTATTTGATTTTGGGGATGGTGTAAATCTTTTACAAGGACAAGCCCAAACCATACATTCTGTAACAATCTCTGTTCTACCTAAATTATCTCCCCAACAATTAGTATGTTCAATTTTTCTATGTCCACATTCACATACTTCATTTGAGCATTTGTCTGAGGTCATTTTAAGCACCTCTTATGAACATAACCTTTAAAGTGATGTGTATCATCATAAATCTGAAATTCTGGTTCATATTTTGAATGTTCCATATAATACATCTTTCTTTTACATATAAAACATCTTACTGGACGTGTATCTTTTTCAATCTTCTCTCCTTCCATAAGTGATTTTGGTGGGGATTTAGATTTCATTTTAATCTCCTTTTTTGAGGGATTGTTTAAATCCACTACAATCACATCTATTTGGTTCTCCTTTTTTATCTCTCCAAATAATACCACAACCATAATTAGCTAAATGACAATCAAAGCTATGTCCACAATTCTTACAAATCATCTTATTTCTATCTGTACTCATTTCTTCTTTCCCTTTACTTTTTTATTTTTTAATTCATCCTTTGCTATCCTTAAATTAACAAGTTCATTGAATCTATCCAATGTTTCAGGGTTAGCTTTTTCAACTATTTTATCTGTTACTGCCCTCGACAATGCAAGATTCGGATGAACTTTTTCCATAAGGTCAATTAAATCTTCCAGTATCATATATGCAACTGAAGGATTTATTTTATTAGTTTCAAAGAGTTCTAAAATCTTCATTTCTATTTCTACTTTTCTATCTTTGTATTGTTTAACTTCTCCAAATGCTTCCTCCAATGCCCCTTTTAAAAAATCTTTTAAATCAAAATCATCGTTTGTCATTTTCTCTTTTCTCTCATCACTCTTAATTTATTTATGTGTGTTCTATGTTTCTTCTCCCTTTCTTTTTCATCTCTCTCGAGTAGTCTTTCAATCCTATAATACTCCTTCTCTTCGCTCTTTGTTAAGGGGGAAACAAGAACTAATCGCCCAATAAACTCTTTTGGAACATAAACTTTCCCCCCTGAATTTTTTTCACTTCCCCATGTAGATACTTTCTTTATCATTTTATTTCTTTCCTTGCTTTTGCATAAGCTTTTATCCAATTACCATGAAGCCATTCATAAGTTCTCTTTATCAATGCAATTATTCCTATAATAATCCAAAGACCAATAAAGCAAATACCGATTATTGCTATGAATAGAAGAGAAGGTTTTCCAGCTTCGTTTTGTATCCAACCCATTTGAAGAAATACTCCACTAAAAACCATCATACCACAAATTTCACCCCAGTATTCTTCCCAGAAATCTGAGATTTCTTTCCATTTCTGCTGTCTGAAATATTTCCATGCCAGACTTTTGATTCTGCTTTGTTTATTTATCATATTTTATCATCCTATCACCTCTATCATCTCTTAAACCAATAGAATAAACTAAAAAAATAAATTAAAGTAGGTTTACTCTTCTTCTTTTTCAAGTGTTTCTTTCTTTACACCTTTATTGAAGTAAATAAGTTTTGGATTCAATGGAATTTTTCCCTTAAGCATTAAGGATAGCAAATTAGATTTTGTTATGCCTTTATACTTTTCAAATTCTTTCTTTACAATAACGAATTTCCCAGAGAACGTTTCATACTTCTCTAATTCCTTAATACCTTCTTGTAAAGAAATACCTTTCTTAAGTAATTCAATTATCAAATCAACTTGCACCATAGATAAATCTTTATCTTTAATTGCTGTAAGAAGTTCTGATTTTATTTTTCCTGCAAATCTATAATTAGAAACTCTCTTCAAAATTGTAAATGGAACTTTTCCATTTTTTGCAGAATTTTTTCTATCTCCTTTATCCATAAACGCAGATTCTTCTAATTCCTGTGGCATTGAATTTCCAATATTCAATAATGCGTCTATCCTTGATTTTGGAAGTGTTAATCTTATAGCAATTTGAGAAGCTGATAATCCCATCTCTCTCAATCTTCTACAAGATGTTCCAAGTTCATAAGGGGTAAGATTTTCTCTGTGTAAATTTTCAGTTATGTTTAATGTGGCAAAATTCTCAGCTGTTAAATCATCTTCCCTTGAAATTCCAATAGGCTCAAGCAATCCATTATCTCTTATACTTTGCATAAGTTCATTAAAGCCTTCTGTATCTTCATTCAATCTTGAATTTTTATGATTCAAGATTTCAATATTATTTACATCAACGTTAATAACTCTGCTCTCCGAAGATAAAAATGCTGGAATTGTTTTCCAACCTAATTTCTTACAAGCTGAAAATCTTCTAAATCCATAAGTCAAAACGAATTTCTCCTTGCCATTTGCCCTCTGTCCTTCTAACTTTTTTTCATTTGTCATTATCTTTTAACCCCCTTTCATCACTATAAACTTGATTATATGCTTCGTTATAAGTTTCTTTTACAAACTTTTTATTGTCGTCAAATTCCCCTTTCTGTGCCATTTTTTCTTCTTCCTTGCATAGTTTATTATAATTCTTCTCCATAAATAACTGATAATAAATTAGTGCATTTGTAAAAACATTTTTTCTTCTCATAGAATATTTCTGTGTCATTTCTTCTACTATTCTATCGATAAAATCTCCACCTGTCCATGAAAATGTTTTGAAGATTGCCCCAACTTTATAACCATGCAATCTTCTCAAATCCGCATAATTTTTCGGATGATATTCTCCACTCCTTCCATTATACAACATGTCTGGAATTTCTCTCTCTGATTCATCTTTATTTTCTTTTTTCTCTTCTAAATTTTCTTCTTCTACATCAGAAAGTTTATATCCATATTTAACATCCTCTTTAGGATTGGGAATGTCTTTTAAAGTATCTTTTAAAGTACCTTTTATAAACTCTCTTCTAGTCGTTTGTTTACTAGTAGTAGAAGTTTCATCTTCTTTCATAAATATTCTTTCTATCTTTTTCCTTTCTTGTTCAAATGTCATTTTTTTTCCTATCACCATCTTCATTCTTTTTCCTTTTCTTTACCTTTTTGCTATCGTCAAACCAATCGTAACGTTTACATTGTGGACAACTCTTTGGGAAATTCTTTCTGGGAATCCATCTCCATCCACATTTTTTACATTCTAGCTTCTCCATAATTGTATTATCATAATAAAATAGTATTTAAAGATTGTTGTCCTTAATAATATTCATCATCTCCCTCCTTTTGTTTTTCAATTTCATTATCAAACTCTGCAACGATAAGATTTTTCGCTGGAATTTTTACCTTCTCGATTGTATCACTTATACTTTCTACTAAGCTTGTTCTCCTAGCGTCAACGTCGTAAAGTTCATCTTTCCCAACACTTTCATAAAACTTATTTAATTCTATTTTTATTTTTGCCAGTGCTTCCAATGGCTCAATGTGTTTCATTTTTTCTCCTTATCTTTTAGATTGTTTAAAATTATTAATTTCTTAAGAACAGCAACAAACTTATTCTTAGTTTCATCATCCTCATCAAAATAAACTTTTAAGCTGTTTTCTCTTTCCTGATATAATATGCTGTCGACTTTACTTGTGCAAGTACTACATAAATTCAAATGATTAAATGAATTATCATTTAAATTAATTGGAACTTCATGGTTACAATCATGGCACAAATCATTTTCACATAAGTCACATTTTATAATAGCGATTGTAATTCTACACTCATCACAAATTAACACATCAGTTTTTTTCATATTTTCCATCTCCTAATCTATCAACCATTATAATTTTGTTTAAGGCACTCATAAAGTCAGCAAATTCTTCCTTATAAAATACTAACTCTTTAGGATTTTCTGTTTCAAAGCATTTCTTTCTATCAAATTCTTCCCCAGCTTGAAAGATTGGTTGTATAATGTGCATTCTATAACCACTTAACCGAACATAAAATGGAACATAGTCTTTTGTAGTAATCTTAAAAATTGTTTCTTCTCTATCTTTATATATTTCTTCTATCTCTGTCATTGTAAGTTATTTAATATTTTTGCTTTATTTAATTTCTTAGGAAAATCTTTTGCTCTTAATTCTCTCAATGTGATTTTTTTGTTTGGATGTTGTTGAAAATAAATATTTCCAGAGCCATGAGTAATTCCCATGTCCATACCACATGTTTTACGACTAAACGAGTAAAAATATACATACCCTAATTGTTTATAATAATCAATTCTATTCTCTCCATAAGCCCATTTAAATCCTAATCTCTGTAATATCTTTATAATTTCTTTAAACTCTTCTTTATTATTTACTTTAATTTTAAAATTTGCAACTTCTTCCATTATTTTAAGTTCCTCAAGATTCTTTTTTTAATTAGAATTTTATATTTTTTCTTTCTACTATAAGGAGTACCCTTCTGCTTTTCAAAATCTCCTAAACTTACAGCAAAACAATCCAAACAAAAATTATAAAAAACATAAGACCACGATGAAGAATTACCCCATCTTAATTCAGCATAACCCTCAACACCGACAAGAGATTTTTTACATAAGTAACATTGCTTCTTGTTAGATGTAGTCTGTTTCCATTTTAACCTTATACCTTGCATTGTCATTTTTTATCCTCCAATGCTTCTAAGATTAAAAGTTTTCTAACTCTCTTCTGGAAATTTTTATCCCTAAGCTGTTCTAAAGTTATTTCTTTATCAATATCTTCTAAAAAACCATGAATTTGTGTTTTTTCCATGTAATACAAATATCTCCCATCAAATTCATGCTTCCCAGACATATAAGAATAAGTATCTAAAAATAAAAATGGTTTATCAAGATTTCTAAACTTTTTGTCATTACCACTCCAAGAATATCCTAACTCAAAAGCAATCGTCTGTACTTCTTTGCTTTCTTTTATATTTTTTACTTTAATTTTAAAATTTGGTTTTTGAAAATCATTCATTTTTTATCCTCCAATGCGTTCAAGATTAACATTTTAGTTAACTTGTTCTTAAACTCTGCACTCATAAACTCATCATAAGAAATTTGAAAAAGATTACAATTTTCAAACCCCCCAGTACAAACTTGAAAATCTCTATCTTTAGTATCAATGCAAAAACCTAGAACATTATGCAATCTTTTATCCACAGCTTTTCCATAAGGCTTAAGCCCAATATCAAGTAATTGATTATAAATTAATCTTATTTCTTTTTCATCTTTGCCTTTAATTTTAAAATTGTTTTTGTTAATTTTCATTTTTATCTTTCCTCCAGCACTTCCAAAACCATCTTTTTCTTTATTTTTTTTCTGAAATTTATACCCCTTAATGTCTTTAATGATATTCCTTCCCCATTTCTGTCAGTGTTACGAACAAGCCTAAATGTATTACTAGCTATCTCATAAAAAACTTTAATTTCAGTAATGGTCTTATCAATATAATTTCCCTTACTATTGTCACAATATAATACTCTACTATCTCCAGAGTTCCAAACACAGCCTAAATCAAATAAAATTTCCTGAATCTCTTTACATTCCTTTACATTGTTAACTTTAATTTTAAGGAGATAGCTATTCATCTTTTAACCTCGCTAATATTCTAACCTTATTTAATTCCCTTAAAAAATCTTCTTTCTGCAACTCATCTATTGTAACTTCCCTAGCTTCTTCTATTGGATATTTTGCTGATATAGTTAAAAATTTAAATCCATCCGAAGTAATGATAAATACTTTCTCTGGAAGATTATAACCCAAAAGTGATTGAATATATTTATGTTCCCATTCCAGCCCTAGATTAAATAAAATATTCTGGACTTTCTCTCCTTGTTTTATATCTGCAACAATTATTTTATAGACAAAATCATTCATTTCCATCTTTTAATCTCCCCAAAATTCTTAGTTTAATTATTCGCTTCTGAAATTCTGAACTCTTCAATTCTTTCAGTGTTATCTGTTTACCCAGATGGTATGCTTTAATATCTGAAAAATTCTGAAATCCTAAAAACTTTATACAATCTTCTAAAATAGCAAAACCAAAAAATTCTAAGTCTTTATGAGCAACAACTTTCCCACTTGAAAGCCATTCAAAACCATTTTTAAACAATTCTTCCTGTAATTTTTTGTGCCTTTTATGATTTTCACATAAGAGATAAAAAATAAATTTACGAGCCATCTTTATCAGCTAACCTCCCTAGTATTAACATTTTATTTAATTTCTTCTCAAATTTTTTACTACAAAATTCTTTGATAGTTACTTCGCTGTACTTTATTTCTCTAAAATTGCTCAAATCATTTTTCTCACAATAAACAAATCTTTTACTATTAATATCAACAACAAACCCAGTTATCTCTCCCAACTCACTCATATCTAAATATAAAACCTTCTTATCTCCTGTGTTCCATGTAAAACCTAATTCAAATAATCTTTTCTGAACTTTTTTGCTATCTTCTTTATTGCAAATAGTTATTTTAAAATTGTACTTCTCTGAATCTTCAAAATTAGGCTCTTCCATTTTATTTTAATTTTATAACAATAGAATCTTTACCTTTTAGCTGTTCTTCTGTTCCTTGTTTATTTATTATAAATATGCTGTCGTATCTATTCTTTTTGAAATCTATTGAGTTTAAATCCGAACATCCATCAGTAAACCAAACTACAAGCTTACAATTTTTAATTTCTTCGTTAACATACTCCATTGGTTGTCTATGCGATGTTCCACCTCCACCATGAATCTCCATCGCCATAATTTTCTCTACATCTCCATTCTCAACTATATATTTATCATTAACTTCTGTTTCATGGGTGAATAAGTGCATTTTTATTTTTCCCCTGAAAGCCTTTGCTATTCCAATAATTTCAGATAAAAATTCTACAAGCTCTATCTGTCCTATGCTTCCACTTACATCTATACCTACTGCAATCTCAATACATTCCTTTGTTGTGCTAGGCATGTAAACCCCTGAAGAAATACTTTTTTTAGAGGGATAAGAATAATTAAAATCTGTTGGAATATAACTCTGGATATATCTTAATAGCAAAGCCTTCCAGTTAACTTCGCTTTCATGGAGTTTCCCTACAAACCTTTCCATTCCAGCTGGAGTGTCACCCTTCATCCTACTAACAGCTAGAGCCTGTTGTGTTCTATCCATCCATTCTTTCTCCATCTGACTTCTTTCTTCTTCACTTATTTTTTCTCCTTTTTCTCCATCTTTCCCATCCTCTACTTTCTCCTCCCTAATATGCTCATCAAATCTACCTTCCCCATTTCCATAAGTAAATTCTCCATCCTCCCCTTTTTCTCCTTTTCCAGAGCCTTTACCCTTACCATCTTTTTTTTGCTTCTGGATAAAATCTATAATTTCATTATAAATTTCTTCTGCAATCTTCTTATTAGTATCAGAAATTACTAGAGAACGAACACCATCGCTTAACTTTATTTTATTGTATGAATCTGGAATTAAACACCCAGCTGGAAGTTTAAAACTATTATCTTTAATCAACTGATTAACAACAATATCACATGCAACATTAAATCTCATCTGGTCGTCTTTATCTATACCAACATAGTCAACTCCTCTTATCAAATGTAACAAACTTAAATGTAAAATCTCATGAATAAGAACACCTTGTAACTCATCATCACTTATTTTATTTACAAATGAATCTTTATAGATTAAATCTCCCTGAATATTCACACCCATCCCAGCATTTTTAAGTCTTTTATCATTCTCTTCTACTCTGTGAAATTTCAAATACAAACTTAAATATGCAAAAAAACTATTCTTTCTTTGTATCTGTACTCTTGCTTTGATTAATTTTTCTTCTGCTTCCATTTTTTACTCCTTTAAACTGCTCAAGATAGCCAGTTTTTTTAGATACTTCTGAAAATCTATGCTTCTTAATTTCTCTAGGGTAATCTCTTCATTTTCATTATCATAAAAATCAGCCCTAACCATTCCTTTCGTTATAATCATTGATTTATTAAAATGATTACTTTCTTTATCTGAATAGAAAAATAAACAATCGTCGTCATAGTCATTTATTTCTTTTCCTGTATCTTTCCATGCAAACCCACATTCAAGAAGTATCTTCTGCACTTCTCTGCTCTCTGTTACATTTTTTACTTTTATTTTAAAATTAGTTTCATCTTCCATTTTTTTATTCTCCTAAATTGTTTAATATCAATAACTTTGTCAATTTCATTTGAAAATCTTTATTTCTTAATTGCTTAAGATTAACTTCTGTATTAGGATGACTACGAAAAAACTTTATATCTCTACTTCCACTTTGTCTTATTCTTCCAAACTCACAGCCACGACTATTTTCTCCAGTGTAAAAATATAAAGCCCATTGATTAAATTCTTCCATTTCCCTGTCTTTTCTACCATTCCACATAAAACCACAATCAAGAAGTATCTTCTGTATTTCTTTACTTCCTTTCTTTCCATGAACAAGTATTTTAAAATTATTTTCATCTTCCATTATTTTCAATCTCCCAGACCATCAAGAATCAACTGCTTTTTAACTCTTGAATATTCTTCTTTATCGACAATAATGCAATCATCCAAACCCATAATAGTTACTGCGTCTTTTAACGATGTTCTCTTTAATATAAACATGCTAAATTCATAACCTCTTAATTCTTTATTGATATAATAAAACCCAGCGTACCCACCTTTAATTTTAATTATAAATACACTTCCAAGATTTGCCTTTGTATAAGCAACAACGCAATCCTCACCCCATTTCCTTCTTAACATTTCCCTGTCTTTGCTGTGAACTTCGTAGTTTATTTCCTCAAGATTGCATATTTCCAATGGCTTCATCTCCAATCCTCCACTTTTCTATACCTCAATAATACATTAACAACTATTACCATTATAATAAATATAAATGGAGTAATTAAATAATCAGACCATTGAAAGCCAGTAGTAAAATAACTAAATAAGTATACTAAAGAAAATACAACTGCACTAACTATTGCCCCCACTTGATAATCACTAAAAAATTCTAAGATTCCCATTTTAAATTATATACTTCCCATATTTTTCAACAAGTTTATCATCATTACCTTTGCAATTCAAAAACTCTTTATTAAAATCCTTTGAATAATTTCTGCTCATCTTCCAAAGCAAAGCTACAAATTCAGCATTTTTAATCTCATCCAGAACTCTGCTTATTTCCATAAGCTTTGCAAAGTCTAGCTTCTTATCCCCATACTTTTCAGCAACTGCACTAACTAAGAAATATTTAACAGATATATCCTCAACTGCTTTTAGCCCCTTCGGATTTTTAATCAAATCATCAAGCTTAAACTTTTCCTGAATCTTACAGAAAGCTATAAACTCTCTAGCTATTCCTTCACCGATAGCACTGCAACAAAGCAATTCAAATTCTTCACTAACTGGAGTATCATTAATTAAACAATCTAATCTTTCCCACCCTCTCGGAGTAGTAAACTTCTGATTGTCTTTATAATCAACTTTCCATAAATTAGAAGTCTTAAAATTCAAGAATCCAATTATTCTTGTATCAATGTGTTTTGAAATTGCCCATTCAACCCAATTTTCTAATACTGGAATTTTTAACTCAACTTGCCCACACCTATCTAAAAGTGGAGGGGCGATGTCATAAGTATAAGCTTTATCTTCGCTGGTATTACCACACATGACTATAAACCAATTCTTATTTATTCTGCTCTGATTAATCACCCTATCATAAACAATCTTATAAACCGAACTCATTACCAAAGGCACACTTAAATTTATCTCATCAAATATTAAAAATCCATCGCTGTCTGTATGCTCTAAATACAAAGCCCAAAGAGGAATTTTAAACTCTATTGCTCTTTGATTGCTTAAAAACATAGGTAATCCTTTTATATCATCTGGTGAATATTCGGATAACCTTATATCAATGTAAACCGAGAACTTCGCTGGATTATCAAATAAAGCCAGTTTTTCGCTTTCTGTTAATTTATTCCATTCTACAAACTCTCTGCCCTGTTCTTTAGCGATAACCTTAGCTTCATCTTTACAAACAGCTGACTTCCCTATTCCGAATCTTCCAGAAATGAATAAAGAGATTTTACTTTTCCAATATCCCCTTATAACTTCTTTCAATTCTTTATGTGTTACTGGTAGTACCATTTTTTATTTTATCTCCTCAAATGTTTTATAATCCCATTTGTAAATATATGGGTATACTTTTGGATTTTTCTTATTTAATTCATTCATTTTACAGCGATAATCAATACTATGCTGTAAAGCTTTTTTGCTATAATGTACTTCTTTAGTGAATAATACAAACTTATTTTTTTCTTGATTGCGTATAAATAATCTCAATATATACATTCTTTCTATCATTTTAACTCCATCCAAAACTGATGTTATCTCCTTTTGATTCTTCTAAAAATTCATTATAACTTTCTTCGCAATCATCATTGCAAAATTTATCTTTGCATAGAGCATTGCTCTTGCTAGGTAAAAAAATCTCACAACAATTTACGCATAACTTTTCCTTTTCCTTAATTTTCCCCATGTTTTACAATCCGACTTTTTTAAGTCTTTTATCAATCTCTTTCTTATCCTCATCTGGTAAATAATCAAAATATTCATATAATATTTCAAAACCCTTCTTATAATCCTTAATTATTTTTTTCTTTTTAGGAGTTTCCCAGCCAGTTTCCTTAATTACTTTTATTTTTTTCTTTGTCATTTTATTATATTCCTTTTTCAGTATCTAAAGCTAAAACTATCTGCTCTTTATTAGAGAAAAGAATATTCTTAAGTCTTTTCTCAACTTCATTTAATACTATATCATGTTCTACCCTTCTACTTTTATCTGGTTGTAACTCATTTAAAAGCTTCCCAGTGGTTTTACTCCAATTATTCTGACTTACAACTCCATCCACTGCGACAATAGTTTCATAAGAAAAGTACAATCTAACACTTCCTAGTTCTGTTCTTATAATCACAACATTTTTATTTATTGTGCCTAAATTTTCAAAATCGACCTTAATGCTTTCCATATTATACTATATACCTCAAATAATGGCTAACAAATTTTTTATTCATTTTCAATTTCTCCATCTTCTCGAAAAGTGTACTCATTAGCTTCTATATTCTCCTTTATAGCTTCTTCTGAATTTTCGTACTCAATATTTTCATACCCAGCTTCTTTTATTTCACAACAAATTGAACGATATAATTCCTTAAATTTTTCATAAATCCCTTCACTTGCTTCTTCTTCTTCATCTTCAAAACCTAAATGGTTTTTATCATAATGAGATATATAAAAATCTGCTGAATATTCATGACAATAGCTTCCAGACCTCTTTATTCTTATATCGTACTCTTTCCATTGAAAATTACCAATAAAACAAGCCCCATCCCCTTGAGAATAAGAAAGAGAGTAATATAGCTGTAAACCATCAATAATTTTTATTTTATTTTTTTCAAGCTTTTCAGACAATAATTCATTTAAGCTTTCTTCTAAAAAATAGAAATCATTATTTTCTTGAAAGTGACTTAAAACCTTTTCTTGTGCTTCTTTGCTTAACTCATTGTATTTGTATAAGCTTATTGTTTTTTGTATCATTTTATTTACTATATATTGCCCCTCTATTATTTCTCCATTTCCATTGTTTATTTCCATTTTTATCAATGAAAAAAACTATATTCGATTTTTTCTCTGTATGAGATTTTTTTTCTGTCTTTGTTTTTTGTATCATTATACTATATACCTTGAATAGTGACTAACAAATTTTTTCTTTTTTATAACCAGCCAATTAATAAGACTTAGCCAATTAATGAACATAGCTAGAAATAACTTTCTTTTACCATAAAAGATATACATTTTAAAATATCCTCCTAGAGAAATAAATAATAAATGTATATCTTTAAACCTCTTTTTGCTCAATTAATGAGCTTAACCAAAAATGACTTAAGCTTCCAGCTTAAATAAAAAAAATAATTATGCTTAATAAAAAATCACTGCAATATTTTTTATTTATCTTAACTTATAGGTTTTTGTTTTTTCATCAAGATAAAACCCTAAAGCTTCAGAATTTTCATATAAATAATTTATGAATAATTCTCTTTCTATCTCTGTTAAACTATCCCACCATAATTTTAATTTATATTCCATTTTTTATTTATTAACCTCCTTAAAATTTATTGTTGTGAAATCTGAAAAATTAAAGTATGCAATCTGTTTAAATAAAAATCCTATTATTTCAATTTGTGTTTTATCTTCCAGTATAAAACTTAAATCTAGGCAAAGCTTTTTATTTTCTGGATTTAACCAGCCACCTATAAATAAATTTTTTTGAATGTGCTTAAAACCTTGTATGCAATTTAAAACCCTCTTAATAGCTACAAGGGGTTTTTTGCTTTCTATATGCGTAATACTTACAGCATACCCCTTATTTAATGAATAGGGTTTTAATGTTGTATATTTTAAAGTAAAACCATCAGAATTATTTTTTATTGTTTTAAGAATTATTTTTATTTTATTTTTGTTGTTTATCATTGTCCTTACTATATACCCTTAATAGTGACTAACAAAAATAAAATAAAAAGAGAAAAAATCGGAGAAATAAAAAAAATAAATCTCCGATTATAAAAAACATATTGCTTTAATGGGTAAAAAAATTTTAAGCTTTTATGAATGTTAAAATTTCTTTTTGCGTGTTAATAAATTCCTTTCCGATATTCTGAACACGAATATTTTTAACACAGACTTTACCCCATTTATTTAAACCATATTCAATGATGTCTGTTCTATATTTCATAAAATCCAATGTTCTTTTATAGTTAAGATGTCTTTCAGTTTCAACATTTCTTAAAAGATTTCTTAATTTTTTTCTTTGCTGTTTTATGCTTATAGAAGAATTAAATAAACTGAATAAAAATTTTTTTGATAATTCTATTTTATAGTTTTGTTTTAATTCAGAAATAAAAAATAAAAATTCTTGCTGTGAATTATAATTTTTTTTATTTCTCCCTTTATGGTTTAAAATCTCAGTGATACCATTTATTAAACTTTGATACGTTTCCATTATATAAACCTCCTTTTATGTTCTGTATATTTTAGATTTTCTAAAAGTATAAATAAAAAAATAATCTTTTCTCCTTGATTAAACTTTATTATCATCATAAAATACTAGGGTTAAAAGATGTTTAAAAGGATTATTGCAATTTAAATATATAATTTGAATAACCTATTTTATTTTTAAAATCCTTTATGCTTCTTGCAATAGCTTCAAATGAAAAAAGAAAAAATATCCAGTGACCGAGATATATAATATAAAATATATATTCGATTATATACATTAATTGACCACGATTAAAACGCACAATTAAACCACCAAAAAAATCAATTAATTATATACCCAACCAATCAAATCCGAACTCGCTTTATTTGGCTAGGTTTAGAACCAATTAAAAGGAAAGGTCATTTTTTGGCTATATTAATTGTCCAAACTATCCAAAACCCTATCTTTTAAGACTTGCAGGGGCAATTTTCCTATTATTTATATATCTCTCTCCCTTTCCACTGGCTCATTTTTGTTTTCCAGCCCTCCCAACCCTTTAAAGACATAATGATGGGGCTTCAAACATCTTGAAAACCACGTTTTCCTAGGAGATTCGTGTTTTCAAGGTCGATTTTTGACCATTCTCGCAGTGTTCCTCTGTTAATTCTAAGTGATTGAGCAAACTTCTCTTGAATTTCTCCAGTTACATGCCCCACTCTATACTTAACCCCATTCAATTCTTTCCAAAGTGTTAATTCTTTCTTACTCATGCCACCCTCCTTAGTTCCTATTGCCTTAATTGCTTCATCCTTTGCATCATCATAGTCTTTTATGGTGCAATGAGGTTTATTATTGATAGTTATATCCATAGAATCAAAGTAATCATACATAACTTCAGGGAATGTTCCATGAAATGTAGAATACTTCCTGTAATTCTTCTGTTTACTCTTAGCATGGTCGTTCCAAAGTCTCTCTAAGTTGCTCTTCTTTATGTATAAGAACCTTCCCATCTGAACTTCCTTAACAGAATAGACTCTAAACATTCCTAAAGCTCTTTCGACGACGATATATTCTGGAAACTTCCAGAACTTTGTATAGTTTATTAAAAAGAAGTGTCTCTTTTTTCTAATTGCCATAAACAATCTTGTCATATCTTTGTTAAGTGAAGTGATTGCATCTGAACTTAAACTATCCAACGCTGGTTCATCCCATATTATTATTTTCCCTTCGGTACTTTGAGCAAACTCCATCATCTCTTTCAACCTAAAGAATAAATGTATGTCTCTTCCTGTTAATGATTTAATAAATCCAGCCTCGAGAATAGAAGCGTTACTCTTACCATCTCCTTCTGCTCCCTCGTTAATAAGAACTGCGTCACGTTTACGCATCTCGTTAGTGCAACGCTCAACCATCACTTCAACCTTCTTAAATAAGAAACGCAAGTCTCTATACCCACATACATACTTCTGAAACTCTTCAAATGTTTTTCCCATGATATTTCACCTCTGTCTTTAATGATGCACAGTATGTCATATACCTTAAGTACATCTGCAAATATTCTTCAGTTTGTTTTGTCGTTGGATTCCTTAGCACATGATATGACTCTTTATAATCCAAAAACAAATACTTCACAGCCTCTTTTGATTTCTTTTCTTCTATTGCCTTATTAAAACTGATAACTTTTTGTTCTAACATTGTTATTATGCAACCTCCTTATAATTATTAAAATCTGTTTCACCCTTGACATAATCTCCAAATCGTCTGGTAATATTCTTTAGTTTACTTCCTTTAATATTCTCCATTCGTTTTATAATGTGTCGGTTTGAAATCCATGTTCCAATCGCAACACCCATTCCAGTAAACACTCCGTTGATTGCAAGCCCTAATAGTATTGTGATTGGTGTAAGCTCAACCATTATATTCCCTCTGCATTCTTTCCACTGATAGTATACATGCCATGTCTATTGTTCTTAATGGTAGTCTTACCACACTCAGTACATTTAGTTACTTCCCTTCTTAGCTTTCCTCTCGTCGGTGAAAGAACTTTCTTATAGGAATGAATTGTTTCTTCTCCACATTGTTCACATTGTTTTGATATGTGTTTCATTATAATCCTTCATTATCCCATTCGTCGTCTGGTGCATTTAAGTTATGATTATCCAAGAACTCTTTATTCATCTTGCAGTACATATCCAGCAATGTCATAATGCCCTTCAAGTTCTTTTTATTAACGGTGAGTTCTCCTTTGAAGATTGTTATTGGGGGATTTAATTCTACAAAGTCTTTGATTAGATTCTTAATCTTACTGCCTTGTATCTTTTCATGTGGAGATAACTTAGCCCATGCCTCGTCGAGCAATCCATCATTTGCATTTATCATTACCATATAATTATAAGTTCCAGTGTCAGTGTTCATTGCAAGAGGATTAAAACGTGCAGAGTTGATAGCACGCTGTAAAGCATCTATCCTTTCTGTGAGTGCAACTCCTGCATTGAAACGACTTTTCCTTCCTTCATCATCTGCCATTATTCTTTTCTCCTATTTTGTGTTTTGAAAATATATCTTCTATCTATCTTCTCTGCTGTTTCTAATAATTCCATTTTCTTAATAGAGTTTTCAAATTGTTTTGCCATATCATTTTTAATTAATAATAATTTATTCTCTACTTCTTTTAAAAATTCATCTTGTGTTCTTTGAAAGTTATGAGATATATCTTTCAAAATCAAACTAATCTTTAACCTCTTTATTTTATTCCCAGCTTCAAATCCTTTATCATAACCTCTTTGATATTTACTTGCTTTTGTTTTATTGATTTCTTTTTCAACTTCTGCCATAATAAAAAGAAAAATAAAAAGAGTATATAAGATTTGTTATAATCTTCCATAACAATAATCTTTAAATAAAACTCTTTATATCTTATCTAGCTTAACTCAATTGTTTTTCATGGGGGGATACTTGGTCGCCATAAGGGGATGCTTGCCTTCTACTGCAAGCATCCTTATATTTTATTATAACAATCTTTAAATAAAAGTACAATCTAATAAGTAAGAACTATAAATATGGATGGGGTTTAACCTCCATTAATTCCCATCCTTATATTCAATTCAAGCGATAAATAAAAGCCCATACTTGGGAGAAGAATCAAAGACAACCAAAAACCTATAAATATGAACAACGGAACTAAGTTTGTCATTTAGTTCTAGGAGTACTAAACATACTCCTCTTTTTTTTATTTAATCATAGGTTGAGTGCAGAGAACGGTTCTCGCTGCAATATGAAACCTTTCGCTTGATTAATAAGTATCAAGATGAACAGGCGAGTACAAACGCCCTAAAGCCAAAGAGCAATAAACGTGGTGGTAGTCTTGATATTTTATATCACAGGATAGAACAGTTTGGTTAGTTCACTGGACTCATGCTCCAGAGGTCGCATGGTTCAAATCCTGCTCCTGTGATTTTCTTTCTTAGTAGTCACACTTCCTTTTAAAGTTCTAACTTAGTTAATTCATTCTATGGAAATTAATGAAATTGTAGAGATGATAAAGTTCTTGTTTGATAACAAACTCTTCGCACACATTGATACAAAAGATAAAGCATACTTCAACGGTGAGATAAAAGAAATAAAAGAAACCTTCATAGTTCTTAACGATAGATACTGGGGTATGACTCCAGTATCATATTCTAATATAAAAACTATTGAGAAGTTTAGAGAGAAGAAAGAAGAGGGAGAAAGAAAAAATGATTAACACTTGTTCTCTTTGTAAAAGAAAGGTTGAGACAGAAAGCGATTTAGAATTAAGCCATGATATTCCAAGATGGATGGGGGGAACAGATAAGGATGGAAGGCATTACCTTTGCCATGAATGTCACAAGAACTATGAAAAGAAAATACTGCAAGAATGTATTCTCCTTATTCCAGATTTTCCAATTCTTGATTCAGAAACACTTAATAAAATTTTCTGGAATGAATTAAAGAACCAGCCAGCAGAAATGAAAGCAAAGTTTAGATTGATAGCTGGAAAAGTAAAAGAGGAAACTTATGGAAATACCAAACAGACTACAGCAGAAAGGGATTAACTTTGTCCTTTTAGAAAGGGGTGGCAAGAAACCTTTTCAAATGGAATGGCAAAATAAGATTATTGAATTTGATAACCCAGAACTTATTGAGCATGTAAGCAAGGGAGGAAATTATGGAGTTCGTGGTGGAGGGGAGAAAGGTTTACTTATTATAGACTTTGATAATATTAAAGTTCAAGATGAAGTATGCAAGAAACTTCCATCTACATTTACAGTAAAGACTGGAAGTGGAAAACTTCATAAGTATTTCTTTTCAGATAAAACAGAAAGCTTTAAGATATTTAATGAGAACATGGACACACTTGCAGATATACAAGGAGAAGGTAAGCAAGTTGTAGGTGCAGGTTCAATACATCCAAACGGAACTAAGTATGAAGTTATAGATGATAGTGAAATATCTTTTCTTTCATATGCAGAAATAAAAGCATTACTAATTCCTTATGATAAAAAAGTAAAGAAAGAAAAGAAAGAATATGATAAACCAAAAGGAATACTCACTGAGGATTTCTTAGATATATTAAAAAGTAATATAAGTATTGAAAAAGTTTTAGATTCGTTTGGCATAGATACTTCCAGAAATCCAACTCAATGTCCTATGCACTCTTCTAAAGGTGGAAAGTGTTTGGGATTTAATTATGAGACTGCACATTGTTTTCATTGTGACGGAAGCTGGAATATCTTTAGTCTTGTAAAAGATTACAAGAACTGTGACTTTAAAGAAGCATTAGATTATCTTTCAAATCTTGCAGGTCTTGAAGAGGAGTATGAAAAAAGCAAGAGAAGATTTTTAGATGGATTAAAAGAAAGTCAGAAGTCAAAGAAGAGAGAAGTTAAACTTCAATTCTTTGAATTAGTTACAGGCAAAGAAAAACAATGGGGGGAAGCTTCAGAACTTCTTGCAAATTATATCTTAGAAGAGAATCATATTTATACAACAAAGGAAGATAACAAAAACGAAACTTGGATTTACAAAGATGGAGTTTATGTTCCACAAGGAAAGAGTGAAGTTAAGATTATCTTGCGTGATGTTTTAGAAGAAGCTTATTCATCTTTTGTTTATGGATTAGTTATGAACAAAATAGAAGTTGATACCTTCATTGATATTGCAGATTTCTTTAGAGAAAGATACATTGATGAGATACCTGTAAAGAATGGAATACTTAATATCTTCTCAAGAGAACTAAAACAATATTCACCTGAAAGAATCTTCTTTAACAAGATGCCAGTAGAATATAATCCACAAGCGACTTGTCCAAAGATTGAAACATTCTTAGAAGAGATTCTCCCAGTTGAAGAAGATAAATATGTGTTCTATGAGATGGGAGGTTTCTGTCTTATGAATGAATATAAATATGAGAAAGCATTTATGTTTGTTGGAGAAGGTCGTAACGGAAAAGATAAAGCTTTAGAATTAATTAAGAGAATGATTGGAGTTGTAAACTGTTCTGCTGTTCCATTGCAACAACTAACAGATGACTTTGTTGTATCTGAACTCTTTAAGAAGAATGTTAATCTTGCAGGTGAAGTTAACAATCAGGATTTAAAAGATACAAGTGCCTTCAAAGCTTTGACTGGTAGAAGTTTAATCTCTGCAAAAAGAAAGTTCTTAAGTAATATAGAATTTGTAAACAAAGCAAAGTTCATCTTCGCATGCAACGAGCTTCCAATGGTTTACGAAATGAATAAAGGATTTTGGGATAGGTGGATACTTCTCCAATTCCCAAATACATTTGTAGTAAAAGAAGAACTTGAAAAGCATAAAGGAGAAAAAACATTTAAATTAAGAGATGATAGTATTATAGATAAGATTACAACAAGTGAAGAACTCTCAGGACTTCTTAATAAATTTTTAGAAGGATTAGATAGATTAGAGATTCAAAAGAAGTTTAGCCAGACAAAAGGTTCTGAAGAAATAAAAAACTTCTGGATAAGAAAATCAAATAGCTTTGTAGCTTTCTGTTTAGATTTTTTAGAAGAAGATTATAATGGAAAAGTAACAAAGAAAGAATTAAGAAATACTTACGCTAAGTATTGCAAGAAGCATGGAGTTCCAACAAAGTCAGACTTTGTAGTAAGAAGAGTATTGCAAGAAAACTTTGGAGCAAATGAAGGGCAAGAATACTTTAGTGCTGGAGGTGGTGAAAGATATTGGGAAGGCATAAAATGGAAAGTAGAAAAACAGCTTTAAAGAAAGACAAAACTTAAAGAAAGGCAAAATGGTTAAAGAAAGACAAAAAATGTTTAAAGAAAGACAAAACTTAAAGAAAGGCAAAACTATGAATATTTTACAAAAAAACTACGACGACCTCACAGGACTCACACCCTTTTTAGACTCTAAGGGGGAGGTATTAAACCTAAGCCTTAAGAGTCAAAACTGGCAAAGTCCTGTGAGGAAATCAATAAAAAAAATATACTTCTTTAAAAAAAAAGTACGAAAAGAAGGTTTAAAGATATACATTTTATATTCCAAAGATGCAGAGCCGAAGCAGCAGGTTTGTAACTTCCTTACTTTTCCTGCTGTAGTTCTAGTACTCTACCATCACAGGTTCTGTATCTTTGGATATATATAATAAAAAGAAAAAAAGAATATAAAGGGATTATATCTTTGAATAAGATAGTGGGAAAGAAAGATGGTAAAGAAAACAAAAAGGTTTATGAGAATAATTAAAAATGATTGGGGAAAAGATTTTGGTAGAATATATTTTATGGCATTTGGCTTTATGTGGGCTGCATTTCTTGCTGGCATGTGTGTAGAATCTCCTACTCAAGATTTAACTGGAGTTCCTTGGTATGTATTATGTATAATTCCAGCGATTGGAATTGTTATATACATATTACTTTATTTTCTTACACGTGAAGTTTATTGGGAAGAAATAAAGGGAGATGAATATTGATATGACAGATGAGTTAAGAAGATTAACATGGAAACATTTCTGGAGACAAAAGGGTGAAGAGATTGGAAAGTTTCTGTTCTTTGTATTTATTTTTATTTCTATTGCTAGTGTTCTTTTTCAATTAGGATGGATATGTAAAAATTCTATTACAGATGTTTGTCAAACAAATATAGGGGGTGGAGAAACTTGTACATGTGCAGTTCCTTATCAACCTAGTCTTCCAAGATGGGTAATGTATTCTGGCTTTGGAATTATTTTTGTATGGATAATAATTGGATTATCATATTGGATAAAATCAAATTGGAGAGAAGCAAAGGTTTGTGCTGAGATTGAATTAGATTCAAACTCAATAAATTTAATGCTGAATAATAAAAAATCTGAAAGGAGGTCTAAGAATAAAAATGGTCGTAGAAAAAGATAAAGATATTTCAGTATTTGAACAGGAAGTTGGAATTTCAGGGCGAAAAGTTTTTGGATGGTTATTCTTTTTAGTTGTAATAATAATTTTACTAACAAGCTTATATATTATTCCAGCAGGAAGTAGAGGAGTATTATTAACTTGGGGGAAGCCAGACATGAGTCCAGTTGGAGAAGGATTGCATATTAAAATTCCAATAGCACAGAAGGTTGTGAAGGTTAGTATTCAAACTCAAAAGTATGAAGCAGATGCAAGTGCTGCATCACAAGACTTACAGATTGTAACTTCAAAGATTGCAACTAACTATCACCTTGACGCAGCTAGTGTTCCAGAGTTATATAAGGATGTTGGATTAAATTATGCTACAACAGTTATAATGCCAATGGAACAGGAAGTTGTTAAATCAACTACTGCAAAGTTTACAGCAGAAGAACTTGTAACTAAAAGGGAAGAAGTTAGACTTGAGATGAAACAAACTTTAACAGAGAGACTTGCACCAAGGGGAATCGTTGTTGAAGAAGTTTCAATAGTTAACTTTCAGTTTAGTCCAGAGTTCGAGAGTGCCATTGAAAATAAAGTTACTCAACAGCAGAATGCTTTAGCAGAACAAAACAAATTGCAAGCAGTTCAATTCCAAGCACAACAAAGGATTGCACAAGCACAAGGAGAAGCAGATGCAATAAAGATACAGGCTCAAGCTATTAACTCGCAAGGTGGAGCTGATTACGTGCGTCTACAAGCAATTAGCAAATGGTCTGGTGTGTTACCAATATTTGTTTCAGGTGGAAACAATATGCCTTTCATTGGAGACATTGGAAGTATGTTGAGCAGCAGTAATTCAACAGCATAAAAACTTAATTAACATTGCCTCATTAATTTTTGTGAGGCTTCATATTCACAATGATAAAAGAGATAAAAAAAGAAGAAGTACCAAGAAGAAAAAGTAATTTAAAATATTGGATTGGGGGAGGAATGTTAATTGCATTTCTATTTGTATTTCTTATTATAAATTATTCTTCGCCTGTATCTCAAACTGATAATACTCAAACAGTTCCAGACCAATCAAAGCCAGTGCAGCAGACTACTTCAAATACAAATCAAACATATGTAAATAATGTTACAGATACTGAAACTTATCTTATGCAATCAATTACAGGTTCGTTCTCTACAATCATCCTTGCAATGATATTTGTTATAATTGGTACAGTTATAGTTAGAATGTTTTGGAGGGCTTTAACTCATTTTGATGAATCTGATATATAACAAATAAAAAAAGAAAAAATATATAAAGACAAAGGAATAACAATAACAATGGAATATCAATATCAACTTGCAATCGGATTAACGAAGAAGATTATCAGGCATTACTATAACAATATTAAATATCTTTTCATACGGTCTCCTGAAATAAAACCAAGTAATAGCGTTCAATGTTCTTGCAACGGATTAATTGATACGCCTGACAATGGAACAAAACTGGAGACCACCATTCAATCAGCAAAAGATAAATCTCATTTGGAGAAAGCATTAGAGGAAACAAACGATGGTGAACATTAGACCGAGAAGATATATTGAGAAGGAAGAAGAAGCAATTAGTAATGGAACAGTTTTGTATGGAAGAACGACTGATGATAGCATGCAACATTTGTTATTGGAAGTTCTGCTTGACATAAGAAATATAATGAATAGAATTTATGAAAAAGGATTTACACTTGAAGGAAGAAGATTAATTAAGAAGATAGATAAAGAGGCTGAAGGAAAATGAGAAACGAAACAATACCAACTGTTATTGTTTTAACTATTCTTGGAGTTTTATTATGTACTTGTGTAGTGGGTGTAATCTGGAGTATGCCTTCTTATGACAATAAAACAAATGTTAATTGCTATGATGGAAATGGAGATGTGATTGTTGGACAGGTGTGTGAGCAGATTGAGTATGGAACATCTGACACACAAAAAATACTTCTTTCTTGCTTTGTAGGATTGGCATTTATATTCGCTGAAGTATATATTATAAACTGGAGTATTGATTATGGAAAAGATTTTTAAGGAGAGTGATTACATAATTTTACAAGGAGGTAACAGATACAATGTCATCAATAAAAGAAAACGCAAAGAACTATATCTCAAAGCAAACTAAAAACATCGCAGAGTTAAAATCTGTTGAAGTTGACTTAGCCATTTTTACAGATGGTAAAGGTAAAGATAAAGAAGGAAAAGAATTTACATATAACTACATTGAAGTAGACGGTGAAGAGTATAGAGTTCCTGATAAAGTTTTGAAAGACCTAAAAGCAATATTGGCAAAGAAACCAAATCTAAAAACTTTTAGCGTATCAAAACAAGGTCAAGGATTGAATACTACTTACACAGTAATTCCTTTGGATTAAAGTTCCAAAACTTATTATCAATTATTTGTTGTTTTTTAAGAAACGAATATGGAACAAGATAAAGAGATAAGATTGAAAGAGTATGCGAAAGAAAAAGTTGTAGCACGCCTTGTTAAGAATGTTAAAGAAGATACTGCAAGGAAAGACGCTGTAGCAAGAATTTACAATAAGCATGCTCCGACTATGACAGACTTGGATAGTATAATTTTAATGGGGTTAAAAAGAAAATGACAATAGAAAGGATGTCCTTAGAAGAAGAAGAAAAATACAGCATAGACTGGAAAAAAACTCTTTCATATAATATTCCATGGGTGCTTATGCTAATTGTTTGGACAGGGCTTTCTCTTACTATTCTTAATCAGCAATCTTCATTTAAGGAAGAAGGTTTTAGATTAATGTACCTTGCATTTGGAATTTATTTTATGGCTAGCACTATTAAATGGGTTGGGAAGCCAGAGGTGTTTATGAAATATAAATGTGGGAGGATGGGATGGCTTACCTAATCAAATGCAGTGAGTGTCAGAAAGAAAAGGAAGTTAGATTTCCATGGCAATTAACTTGCAGTAAGAAATGTTCTGGACTAAGAAGAGACAAGCGTGATGAGATGCTGAAGAATTATAAAAAGAAATGTCCATTATGCAAAAGCAAGAATGTTATTATACAAGAAGCGATTAAAGATTGTGGTAAAGGCAAGATGTATAAGCAATGTCTTAACTGTGGATGGGAAAGATGGTGGACTGATGATAGAAAAGTTAAGGAGGAGAAACCATGATGATTTATTTTCCACCAAAGATAAGTGTAGTCATGACAGTCTACAATGGAGAAAGATTCTTGAGAGAAACAATAGAAAGTGTTCTTCATCAAACATTTCATAATTTTGAATTTATAATTGTCAACGATGGTTCAACAGATAAGACAGAAAAGATAATTAAAAAATATTTAGAGCAGGACATGAGAATTGTTTACATTAAGAATCCTGTGAATAAAGGATATGATAATTTACATAACGTGGTTAATATGGGTTTGGCAGTAGCGAAAGGAAAGTACATTGCAAGGCTTGATGCAGATGATGTATGCTATATTAATAGACTGCAAGTTGAATATGAATATCTTGAGAAGCATCCAGATATATTTTTGCTTGGTTCTTCTGCATCTATTATAGATAAAGATGGAAATATAATTGATATGATAATTAAAAGAAGTTATCCTCCTTGGTTATTAAAATATAGAATTGCATTTTCAAATCCAATAATTCATTCTACAGTTATGTTTAGGAATGATGGCATGAAATATGATGGAAGAAATGAACACTTGTTTTATTTCATGTGTTTATACTTTGGCAAGAAGATTAAAAACATTCCAGACGTTCTTGTACAGTATAGAATTAATCCCAATGGATTGATGGCACAGTATGGAGATTTAAAAAATAATAAATATAAGGAGTATTATAAATTAAAATGAACGAAGAACAAAAGATTTATGGAGAATTTTATTTGTGGCTTGATTGGTTGAAAGATAGTCCTAAAAAAACTTGGGAAAAGCAAATTAAAGTAAAAGCACAGCAAATATTTAGGGAGATAAACAAATGAATGAAGAAGAATTGAAAATAGAAATTGGGAAAATTAAAAAGAAGATTTCAAAAAAAAGTGATAAATATGGAGATTGGTATATTTGGAATAATAAATTAGAAGTTTTACAAGCAGAACTCAAAGGTATTCAAGAGGGCAAAGCCCAAAGAGATAAAGAAATTAAAATGAGTAAGAAGCAGTTTAATGAGATTATGGATAAACAAGAGGAATTTTTTTATAATCAGGGCAAACAACAAATTCCTAAAGGATATGTTAAGCTTAAGGACATCGAGAAGATTATGGATAAATATGAATATAGATTATGTAAGAAGCTTACCTTCGAAGATTTGAAAAAAGAATTAAAGGAGATAAAAGAATAATGGAAGCAGCAGGAATGACATATCAGACACTCCACGTATTCGATAACTTTAAAGTATGGCAACTCGTTTTGGTTTTAATTGTAGCTTGCATAATTGGTTATGGAATAGTTAGAGGGGTACTTTGGATTGCTGACGTAATGAGCAGGAGGAATGAATAGTAATGGACAAACGTGGGGGTTTCTTTGAGGTTGGAATTGCTTTCCTTGTAGGAACATTCTTTGGAGCTGTAATTTTAGATTGGTTATGGAAATTAATTAAGGGGTGGTTAGGACTATGAGTACCATCAGTACTGTTATAAATATCTTTGCAATAATATGTTTTGTGCTGGGGCTTATAACATTTTGTTATGGCTGTTACCATATCTATAAAGAACTATTCAAAAAGAAAGAGGTAACTTCCAATGATAAATAAAAAACGTAGTCTATGCAAAAGATGTAAAGTAAAGCCTCGTGGATATAATCATCATATGTATTGCGACGATTGTTGGGAAGAAGTTAGGGATATAAAAGCAAATAAACTATTTAGTATGAAGAAAATAAAATGAACAAATCACTTGCATTCCTAATAATAGAAGTTTGTGTTATTGTAATTGCTGCTTGTATAATTAAATTGTTTATGCTATGGCAAAAAGGAGGGAAATGAAATGACAAAGTTTACAATAACTTACAATGATGGTTATAATGATTCTTCATCGAAGATAAAAGAAAAAGAAAATAGTAATCAGAACGACCAAGATGATTTATTCATGGGGGATATGCCAGATTAAAATGACACTGGAAATTAGAGTTATGAATTTGCAGAAGTCTATGAGAGATGGAAGGAATAAAGATGTTGTTAAATATAGATTTAGAATGTACTTAAAAGAATATGAGGCTGGAGAAGAACAAGCCGACGCTGCGACTAAATCAAGACATAGAAGCTTGCAGTTAGACTACTATCGTTACATGATGGGGAGTGCAGAGAAATGATGAAGAAAGGTGAGTTTAGATACTTTAAGTTTTGTTTAAAATGTGGTGGGAAGTTTTCTCCTATTGGAAGATTTACAAAATTATGTCCAGACTGTAATAACTCTTCTTCTAATAAAAAGAAGGTAAACACCGATGGTAAACTGGAAAGTAATCTTAGGATACGTTAACTGGGATAATTTTCTCATAATGGTTATTGGAATTTTGCTTTGGGAAGTCTTTTTAAGGATTTGGATAGTCCAATTACTAAAAAGAAAAAAAGAAAATATTTATAAAGAGGATTATTATTAGTTTATTATGGTAAAAGAGAATACGTCAGTGAGATGTCCTAAGTGTAATTCAACTCAAACATATTTTAGAAGGAAGAAACAAGAATATGTTTGTATAAAGTGTTCAACAGTATTTAAAGATAGCGACATAAAAAAAGTCTTGGAGGCAAAAAAATGATGGAGAGCGATAGAGAACTTCTTGACGCTATTCATTTAAACATTCATGCTCTTAGACTTATTCCTAAATATAAACCATCTGAATTTGAATTTAAAGTATCAAAGATGATTGCTGAAAAATATGCTGGTCGATGTAAAGAATGCAGGGAGAAATTTGAACAATATAAAAATGCAAAGCCAGTGGAAAAGAAAGCTGGGTTTATGGGAAGGTTAAATCATGCTCTGGAGGAAACAGATACACAATGATAAATTGGGGAAGCCTTATGATTGCAGGTGCGATATTAATTGTTGCTATTGCAGTCTTTGCTTTATGGCTAAGGATAAAGAAAGTTGAAAGGCATCAAAAACAACAGCGAGGTTATTAGATGGATTGGTTTACTGTACTTATCTGTCTGATAATTGGGTTTATACTGGGTAGGCTGTACCCATTAGCAAAAAAATTCAGCAAGTTTTTAGAAAATGAAACAAACAAAAGAGGAGATAAAGATAGAATATGATTGATAAAGTCATAGACGGATATTACTGGATAGCAGGTTCTTTATGGGGGCTTTGTACTGGCTTGTGTGCGTTAGTTTTATATATTCTATTTGAGAGGGTTAATGAATAGCAATGATAAAAAGAGATGATTTTCAAAAGTTAAAGCAGCTTGACAGAATTGAATATAGACAGCAGAAGAAAGAGATTGTGGATTCATACCCTTGTGATGCAGGAAACAGTTTTTCAAATATGATTTTTCCATTGCTTACTTTTCTTATTGTTATAGCAATATTTATATTTTTAGTTTCTGGAAGAGAACTTTTATATGTTTATGGTAGAGGAGTTGAAATCATCTGTCTAGTCTTGCTTGTTTTTACAATAGCAGGATATGTTTCAGATGTTTTTTCAGTTAATAGAAAGAATAGAAAGCTTAAAGAGCTTGATGAAGAATATTTTAAATTTGAGGTAACGCCGAAGAAGTGATATGGAAGAAGAGGGGTGTGGAGTTTTGTTCAAGCATGGTAGTGGAATAATAATTTGTGGAGAAAAGAGAGCCGATGGAAATTGTTTTTACTGCAAGAGATGCTTAAAAGAAATGAGGATGGGGAAGGTAGACTAAATGGCAAATGTAGTTTCTGATACAAACGCAAAGATTCTTGGAGCATTTAAAGCTCCGAATTTATTAAAGGTTGGAGGATGGATTTTATTTATTATTATTGTTATCATGGGAGCTGTCTTCCTTTATCTTCAGTGGAGAAATAAAAAGATGTTTAATAAGAAGATAAAACTTCTTGAACTTGTGGGAGATTATTACCAGCCAGCATTGGACGATACAGCGAAGGTTGTTAAGATTGGCTCAGGTGGATTTGAAATTCTTTATCTTAAAAAACTTAAGACATGGAAAGTTGCATACGGTGGAAGAGTTGGATTGCATACTTACTACTTCTTTAAATCTCCAGATGGTTATTGGTATAATTCAATGTTCTATGGAAAGATAGAAGAGATTGGGAAGCATGGTGGATTGATTCCAGTTGTTACAGCTAATCCTTTAATGAGGGGGCAGTACACTGCATTGGAGAAACAGATAGATGCTTTGCATTCAGATAAGAAAACATTTATGGAGAAATATGGTACTTGGGTTTTAGCAATTAGCTTTGTTCTTATTGCTGGCTTTATGCTTTATCTTTGCTATAAAGAATTTGGAACAGCCATGCAAAACTTAGGAGCATCAATTAAACTAGAGAATGATATTCTTCAAAACCTTAATCATCTAGCTGGAAACATCGGTGCTATAAATGTAAATGGTACAGGATTGATTCCAGTAGGAGCTTAAGATGTCATTCTTTGGATTATTCAAAAAGAAAAAGAAAGTAAATCCTTTAGATATTCCTCAAGATGTTTTAAAAGATTTTAATGAAGCTGAAAGAGTTATGATAAACTCAGGTGGAGAAGCTAAACCTTATCAAATTTTATTTGACATCTCTCAAAAAAATAAAAAGTACAGAGCTATAAGGAGGTTAGAAGAAAATGACAGAACCGATAAAGCAGAAATCGACAGCATTAACTCAAGAGCAGATAGTGGGATTGATAAATCAGAATCTTTATCTCAAGGAAGTTCAAGATTTGAACAACGAAGCAGTGTTCAGACAGCAGTTGCTCCAGTTGATAAGAGCCAACACTCAAGCAATGACAGACCTAACAGCAACATTAAAAGAGGGTTTAGTTTCAGAAGACCAGCAGCAAGAAGAAGAGTCTCAGACTACTGAAGATATTCCAAGAGAAGAATATCCGCCTTCTAAGATAAAGAAACTTCCAACATCTTCTCAGAAGGAAACAGAAGAAGACGAGGATGAGGAAGATGAAGAGGGTGATGAACCTTATGAGTATGTTCCAAAGAAATCATATAAGGGTAAATAAACATGGGAAAAGAAAAGAAGAAAAAGAATTGGCACATAGTCAATAATTCAAGACTGAAAGGAGGTAGTTTAAAATGAGTGAAATTTTAATTAGGGATGCTGTTAAAAGGGAAACTGGTTTTCTTTACTTTGTAGACGGAAAGGGAAACGTTTGTAGAGCAAAGATGGCTAGAGGAGGAAGAAGCAAATCAAAGAAAGCAAAGAAATAAAATGGTTAATTGGAAGAACATTGCCTTCTGGGTAATGATTATTGTTATTATTATTTTATCTGTTTATATAATCCATTACACTAAAACAGAAGGATTCAAATGTGTTTCAAATAGTGGAGTTTATTTTATAGAAGGAATAAACAAAGCGAACAACGCTAACACTTCTTGTAGTTGTTATATTGCTGGAAATAAAAGTTTTACTGGATTTACTTTAGATTCATCAGGGGTTCATTTGAATAGTGGAGTAACATAAATTATTTATACTTGTTTGTGTTGCTTTTAATTTAATGGCTAATCCAAATTCATTTACTCAAACAAATCCATTTAAGCAACAGCTAAATAATCAGGCTAGCTCTGCTTTTAATCAAGTTAAATCAGTTGCAAATTCTGGAATAATATTAACACAAGAAGGGTTGCAGTCTAGTGCTGGAGTACCTTCAAGATTGGTAGGAGCTTATTCTAATAGAGGAGGAAATTCTTCTTCATCTCAATCTAATCAGCAAACCTCTTCTGCTTTTAATAATGCCTCAGCAGATGATATTGGTTCAAATGCTAATCAGTCTGTAGTTTCTACAAGCAGTGTAATAGCTCCATCACAATCATACACTCCAGATACTGCATATGTTAAATTAGATAAAACTCTTGGGGGATTTCTTCCATTTGGAATAACAAGAGAGCAATATTTAGACCAGATGAATAGGGAAGGAAGTTCAATGCTTATGGCTGTAGATAAAAAAACTGGATTAACAGGTCAGGAATTAAGAGATAGAGGTTTAGTTGTTAACACAAATACTTTTAGTTTAACAGACCATAAGTTTGTTTTTAGAAATGGACTTTGGGTTGATACAACAACTGGACAGATTGCTTCGGACTATGTTCAAAGATATGGCAATGCAAAAACTCCGTCTACATCAGAATCTTCTTCAGCATTTAATCCTCCAGTAGATTATACTCTTCCAGTCCAGCATAATCAAGGAACAATAATTAATCCTCTTCCAAGAATGCCAAATGAAAATTACAATTTTAATATAGAAAATGCTTATGCAAAAGCATTAAAGGATAGTGGAGTTCCAGTAGTGAAAGGAATAGGAGATAATGTAAAAGGCATCAGTGGAAATGATTTTACTATTGGGGGAAGTTATTATCCAGATAAGCAAGAGATTTATGTAAATGAGATGACTAATAATATATTAACTCATGATATTCTTGGTTCATATAGTCAACATCAAGTAGTTGCTCATGAGTTTGGACATTATTTAGATGATACTAGAAATATTAATAATGATATATTTATGGAATCAACTCCATATAAAGTTCCAATAGGAAAATATGGTTATACAGATTCCAGTGTTCCAAAGGAAAATTTTGCTAATAGCTTTAGACTTTTCATCGATAATCCAACTAGCTTTAGAGAGAAGTATCCACAGCAGGCAAGTGTATTTGAAACTGAATTAGGATATAGTAAAGTTACTTTAGCATCTACAGATATTCCTAAAACAAATTTTACTAGCAATGCAGTAGATAAAGCTATTGCAAATGGAACTGCATATAATTCTATGGCTTCACCATTTTCAAAATCATCTTCTCTGAATCCAGCTCCTTCACAAGGTTCTTCACAAGTTAATCCATTAAATCCAAATGTTAATTCTGGAGTTATATTAACAGCGAATGGTTTGCAGAGTTCTGCTGGTACTATTCTTAATAGAGGTTCAAGTGGGAGAATGGGTGGATATTCTTATGTGGATACTAAGACTGGAAGAGGATATGAGATTTCTTCTTCAGGAGTTTTTACAGATGTTACTCCAGTTTCTAAGATGACTGTTAGTCGTTCAGGAGCAATTAATGTTGATGGAATCGATTATATTGGTAATTCCGTTGTTCCAGATACAGGTGGATTAACAGCTAATCAAATTAATCAAAGTCTTATGCAGCAATATAATTTACAAGCTGGAAGATACTATGGACAAATTAACGTCGACATAACTCCAAGGGATAGTGGACTAAAGAATTATTATGGAGATTTTAAGATGCCAGAACCTTCATATGGTTATACTGGAACTGCTACTCAGCAAGTATTTTCAGCTGGAACATTCGTTCAATCAGCTGGTGGAGATATAAAAGTTATTCAAGATGTTGGTTCTCCTAGGTTAGCTACTGAAGCTGAACTTTTAGAATTAAAAAATGAGGGAAAGATTGCATTGTTAAATGGTAAGTATGTTTTTTTAAATACAGGAATAGCAGATTCAAACTTTCAAATAGGACAATCAAAAGTTTCTGCATCAAAACAATTTGGAACTATTTCAGATTATACAAAAGAAAATAATGATGTAGACAGATTGGGAGTTTATAGTACTCCTAATCCTCAGACTGGATTGTATAGTGGTGAAGTTAGTGCAGTTAATCCTTATAGCACTCCTAATCCTCAGACTGGATTGTATGGTGGTGAAGTTAGTGCTGTTACTCCATTAGATATAACTCTTGCAATAGGTGCTGGAACAGCAGCTTCAAGATTAAATTTTGGTAATCTATTACCTACAACTGCAAAAGGATATGCTATTATCGGAGATGTTCTATTATCAAGTGAGATAGTTCATTCTCAAAATTCTATTGTTAATGTATTACAAGAACCAGCTAATACAGGTTTTGATATAACTGGAATACCAGAACAAGCAATTAGAGTAGGTGCATATGCAGTAACATTACCCTATACTGGAGCAGCTTATGCAACGGAATTTGCAAAAGGATTATTAAGAGACACAGCTGGAACATTACAAGGAACAATAGATTACACATTAAAAAATCCATATGAAGTATTTGGGCTTACTGCTGCTGGAGTTTATTCTAAATATTTTGAGCCATATACAAAAGAGATGCAACTTGAAAGTCCATTGAAAAGAAATCCAGTTGTTAATCTTGCAGTAGTTGATGAGTTAGGGAATATAAAAATGAAGTATTGGCAGTATGATGTTAACCCAGTTCCAGTAATAGACGTAACAAATGCTTTTAGGGAAGGAACAGGACTACCACCAATAAGCAGAACTGTACTTGAACCTGAAACTATTATATTTGAAAGTCCAGTGCTTTCTTCAGTTACAAAAGGATTTACTGGGTATGAATTTTTTAAAGATAGAGCATTTAATACAGCAGTTGGAATAAAGGGAATAACTATTCCAACAGAAGACTTATATCCAAGGTATTTATTTGATGAACAAGGAAGATATTTAAAAAGTGAGTATGAAAGTAAAATACTTTCAAGTAGATATGGAAGGGTTTCATCTCCATATAAAGATATTTTACAGATTAAATCCCCATTCATAGAAGATGCAACAGGATTTATAGAGGGAGATAAATCATTTATATACACAAAATTAGAGAAGCCATATAAGAATTTTTCAGTTGATAAAGCAGAAACATTTTCTAAAACTTATTTAGATAATAGTAGATATAAGAGTATTCGTTCAATAACAGTATTTAAATCTGGAGAAGAATTAGGAGAAACAACTAGGATAAAATATCTTGGTAAATCTAATCTCGGACTAACTGATGATGAAATACTTAACGATATGATAAGGACTATACAGATTAGACCTTTTCCAGAGGTAGAAGAAAATGTTTTTATTGAAAAAGAACGTCTTAGTCCAGTTGAATATGCAAGAAAATTAGTTGAGAAAGGAAAATTAAGAGAGATTGATTTCAGAGCAAAATTACCAAAAAAAACAAATGGTCTGTATTATCCTAAGATAAATGTAATAGAGATTAGAGAAGGGTTATTAAGAGAAGCAATAAATTTTTACAAAAGAGATATTCCTAAAAATAGCGAAGGTTTGTCACAAAAAGAGATAAATGAAATGGCTTTTGATTTAGGCGAAAAAAGATTTAGTCGAACAGTTGCACACGAATTAGTTCATGCAAAACAACCAAAGATATTATTTAGGATTGAAGACAAACTAAAAATTCCTTATCGTTATCAACCATCAGAAGTTTTAGCATATGGTAAATCATGGGGATTAGTAGAAAAAGGATTTAAAAATCCTGATGTAGGAAAGATAGGTGGGGAAATTGTATTTAAAGATGTTTCTTCAACAAAGAATATTCTTGATGAAGGAGTTTTATCTGAAGGAGTTAAAGAATCATTAACTGGTAAGAGAATAAAAGTATCAAAAACAGTAACTTCATTTTCAAAAACATTTCCTGATGAAAGAATATCTAATACACAGCAAATAGAAAAACAAATACTACAACTGCCAAAAGTACCATCTCCAATTAGAACACTTAAAATAAAAACTAAGACAGAGCCAGTTGAACTTCCATCAATGGTTGGTGGACAAGGATTAAGAACTGCTCCTTTATACGCTGGAAGCAATATGTATGAAACTTATCAATCTACTTCTTACAATGGAAATTTGGCTGCATTGAATAATAGTTTTAAGAGCGATTTGTTATCCAAGCAAAATAATTTTTTATTTGAAGGAGAAATACCAAAACAAGTTTCATTACCAAAGCAAGTTGAGATATTTAAAGAAACTCAACAGCCAAAACAGGTAGAAATTCCTAAACAAGTTGAACTCCAGAAAGAAGTTCAGTTGTCAAAGCAGGATAGTGCATTGCAGCAAAATATGTCTTATGGAGATTTTATTATTGGAAGAGAAACAATTCAAGGAAGAGGAGAAATAATTTCAAAGAGAGATGAAAGAAAAAGAAAAGTTAAGATAAGGCAAGTGCCAACATACAATGTTCTATTACGTAAGCATGGAAAATTCCAGCCAATAGCATACGGACTTCCAAAAGAAGAAGCATTAAGATTTGGAAGTAATAAAGCATTAAGAGATATTGCAAGAACATTTAGAATAACTCCAACTGGAAAGACAACTGAATTATTTACAGGATTCAATGAAAATCCATATGTTCCAAATCCAAATCAGTTTAGAGGATATAAAGTAAGAGGAGGAAAAATAATTTCTACACCAGACCAATTTGTTCAGAGGACTTCTGCAAATCTTCAAAGTTATGAGGAGAAATCTCAGATTGCCGACGCAAAAAGATTATCAAAAATAATGAAGAACAATTCTAGCTTTCTAGCATAAGAATATTTTTAAACTTGGGTATACTAAGTAAACCTATGCCTAAATTTAAGCTCAATAAATTCCTTGGAAGTCTCAATAAAAAGAAACAATCATTAAACGCACAAGAATATGTTTCTGGATTAAATACAAGAAGTCCTGCACCACTTACACAAAAACAAATATACATTCAAGCAAGAAAAGACCAAGCACATGATAGAAAACAAGAAGAAAAAGCAAGAAAAGATTATCAAAGGCAAAGAGAATTTGAAGCAAATCAAAAAATAGTACATTATGAACAAAGAAAGAGAGAGTATGATAATTCAAGAACAGGAAAGTTTAACAGAGGTGTTGCAAAAACATTCAACTTTATTAAAAGTCCGACAAGAGCAATATATCAAGCAGAAGCAAGACCAAGGCTTGCAAGGAATCCGTATGCTAAAGTTAGAAGAATTGGAAGAGGCGTTTCTGGAAGGGGGAGACCATATGGCACAGTTAAATATGTTAACCCAGAAACAGGACAACCAATCGGTGTTTACGAGTACAGGAAAATTCTATCAGCACAACTACGAAACCAAAGAATGCAGAGCATAAGGAATAACACTTTAAATCCAATGCAACAGCAAGCATTACAAAGACTTGATGCTCAAGAAAGATATAATCAAAGTAATATTGAAAGTAGACCAATTCCAGATACAACTGGACAAGTAAATCTAAGGAGCATCCATCAGGAAGCTGATGATTATGCACATCTATTCGATTAAGGAGTTTTAAATGGGTAAAAAGGGTGATACATACGATGATGAAATAGCTAGATATGAAAAAGAGCTTAAGGCTCAACAAGCTTTGCAGCAACAGGCTAATTCTGTTCCATATGCTTCTGCAATGTTTTCTAATCAGCCAAAATCAAATCTTGTTGAATGGCAGTTAGATTTTAAGGATGAGCTTCAGGATATACAGCAATTTTTAAGATGTGACATTATTGGGAAAGATGACCAAGGAAATACTGCATGGATAAGAAATCCAAATAAAGAAGAAGTAGTTTTTAATGATAGGGGGGTGAATGATATTATAAGAGAGATTAGGATGTTCTTAAATAAAAATAAAGTTCTTTCAAATTATAGCATTGATGAGATAAAGCCAAGAATAAGGATGATAGGACATGAATTGAGAATGCTTATCTATAACAATTATGAAACCTATGGTATAGATAATGAATATAAGATGTGCAATTATTCTATCATGGTTATCACACTTTTATCGATGATTGAAGATAGTTACAGAAGAGCTATAAATGGAGAAGAAAGGAAGGACTTAAATCAGGCAAGAATTGTAAATCAAAATGAACCACTTATGGGAAATCCTATGTATCCACAGATGGGTTCTTCTTCTCAGGGGAAAAATTGGTTAAGCAAACTAAATCCATTTAAATAACTATGAAAAAATGCAAAATAAATATTATTGTAATCATTTTTATTTCGTTATTTTTAATTGGAATTGCCAGTTCACAAACATATAAACTAAATTCAGCTATTGATTTAAAAATTCCAACAAATTCAAGTTCTTGTTATGTTACAATAACATTTCCAGATTCTACAAATGCAGTTTATAATGCTAGTATGTCTGTACTGGGAACAGGCTATGCTAATTATTCTTTTTCTAACTCTTCATTAAATGGAGATTACAATTATTTTTCACCTTGTGGTTCTGGAACTTTTCAAGTAACTCCTAACGGAGATACATTAACAACAGGTAAGGCAATGTTATATTCTTTTATATGGATTGTTTCGTTCCTAATGTTATTAGGACTTCTTATATATGGACTTGCAACAGATGGAAATAATAAGAGAGATGAATTTACTGGATATATTTTAGACGTTTCAAATGCTAAATACCTAAAGATATTTTCACTTGCCTTATGTTATGTAATTTCAATATTTCTTAGTTATTTTACTTGGATGATTTGTTATTCATATTTAAGTATGGATTTCATGTCAAGTATATTCCAAGTTTTATTTTATGGATTAGCAATAGCAACACTTCCACTTTTTGTAATATTCTGCTATCTTCTTATAGCAAATAAAATAAGAGATAGTAAAATAATTGAAGAATTATCAAGGGGGTTAAGAGTAAAATAAAATGGAAAAAGTAAAGACAAAATTTGCAAAGGTATACGATGGAATGGCTAATGAATTTTCAAAGATAGCATCAATAAGATTTATCAATGGGTTGGATAAGAGACCAAGTCCACCATTGGTAGAGAAGAAAGCATTGAAGCATCCTTTATGGCTTAAGATAAAAAGTGATTTGGAGATAGCTAACTTCATAGATGAAGGAATACTGGAGGATAAGAAGAAAAAATGAAACTGCCAAGCATAATAAAAAATAAGAAAGCACAGCAAACATTTGGAATATTCAACTGGATGATTGTTGCATTCCTAACTGTAGTCTTCTTTGCTGGATTAATTTATGCTATGGGATTAATTAATGGAGTTATGCACAACGTTGGAGTTCAGAATGATTTACAAAACGCTGGAAGCCCAATGTTTGTAAATCTTACTCAGGCTTCAGATGCTACATTTGGACAAATTAATCAAAGTATACAGGCTTTGAAGATGGTAGCTATAGTTTATATTCTTGGATTAGCTGTACTTGTAATAGTATCAAATGCTTTAATGAAGATACATCCGATATATTTCTTCGCATATATCCTAATATGCTTATTAGCTGTTATATTCTCAGTTCCAATAGCAAATGCTTATGAGACATTACTTAATTCTCCGATATATGATGGACTGCTTACAACATTTACAGCGTCTAACTGGATACTTCTAAATCTTCCAGTGATAACTTTATTTATATCAGTACTTGGAGGTATATTTTTATTCATTAACATCATAAGAGGTGGAAATGAAGGAAGTGGACTATAAAATGAAAACAAAGATTGATTATATAAATAAGAAAACTAAGTTTGGATTCATAGGAATGAATGAAGAAGCAGCTAAAGCTCATAACATTCCATGGAAGCATAAGAAGCATCCAGAAGAAACTATTGAAATTTACAAGCATATGCCAAAAGATTTTAGAACAACAACAGAACATCATGAGGAAATTGAACGTTACTTAATGAAAAGTAAACATGAAAAGTATCATGAAGCACATGCAAACGCTTTACGTTTTGAAAACTTAAATATACCTTTTCCAACTAAAAATATCAAACAAAAGCTAAAGGAGGAGCATTTTAAGATAAAGTGATAAAAAAAGAGTTATCGAGGACAAAAATTAAGGCAGAAAGGCATCTAGGATGCAAGATACTGATACTGGCAATGTTATTCATCGTCTTATTTTCAGTTAGTTTTGCTTCTGCTGCATCAAAACCAGTTGATACAATAAAATCTTATGATTCTGTAAATCAGCAGGTTACTTTAATGAATAAATCAAATTTAGTAAAGAATATTGCCACCTTAAAACTTAATACTCCAATAGTAAATTATGTATCTGCTGGATATACAAAAGTAGCAGAATTTACAATAAATTCATTTGACAGTGAATATAGTAAACCATTAGAACAAGTACAAACTTATAACTCAAGCGATTTATCAAAAGAAATAAATAGAAAATTAGATTATAAACTTCTTACATATGTTCAAGTTTTGATACCAGCATATAACGATACACCAAGCCATTATGAGACTCAGGAAAAGTGGGTTGATTTTGATTATAGTACTTTAAAAAAAGGAATTTATACAGTAGGAATATTTACAAATACATACGTTGGAGATAGCGTTGAATGGATACCTACTTTTTATGGAGCAAAGATAAATGAATGGGCTACTTGGATAGTTCAAGGTAATGGAGTTACATTTAGTGGAAGTGGTACTTATAGTGTAAGAGCAGGAGTAACAATAACTCCAAATAAAGCTATATATGTTAGGGCAGTTTCTCAAAATTCTGGATGTACTTCTAATTATGGTGGTATACAATTCTATAATGGAACTATCATGGCTTCTGCTGCTATGAATAATAACTGGGCTAATTTTTCACAAGTATTACTTAATGCAAGTTATAAATATGCAGTATTTGTAAATTCAACATCTGGAAGTTATACAGCAAAATATGTTTCAGTAGGTGGTATAACTCCAATTAATGAAACTGATTTTCAATGGGCTAAAGGGAACGGTGTAAATACTGGTGGATGGTGGGGAGATGGGGATAATGATAATATTTGGTGTGTTGTATCTATAGAATACTCTTTACCTGCTAGTACAACAAATCCAGCAGTTACATTAAACTCTCCAGTAGATTATTACAATTCAACAAATCAGGTAGTTACATTTAATGTAAGTGCAGTAGATTATAATACAGGGGGTGGAATATCAAATGTAAGTTTCTTTTTTAATGGAATTAATCAATCTACAAATATAAGTCATACTAATGGAACTTATATTTTTATAAAAACCTTAAGTTCTGGACTTTATAATTGGAGCATTTTAGCTTATAGCCAGAATGGAACAAGCAACCAAACAGCGACTAGAACTTTAAATGTTACTATTTTAAATCAGACTATTACTTTAAACTCTCCAGTAGATTATTATAATACATCTTCTGCAACAGTAAACTTTAATGCAACAATTCATGACTATAATAATGGAGGAGGAATATCCAATGTAAGTTTGTATTTAGATGGTTCATTAGACACTGTAAATACAAGTGGTGTAAATAATACATACATTTTTACAAAAGTTTTAAGTGCTGGAGTTCATAACTGGAGTATTTTATCTTATGGTATTAATGGAACTAGCACTCAGTCTGCAACAAGAAAGATTAATCTTACAATATCAAGTCCAGTAATTACATTAACATCTCCAGTTGCATACTATAACACTTCTTCTCCAAGTGCAATTTCATTCAATGCAATGGTATCCGATAATCTTTTAGTTCAGAATGTATCTCTTTACATTGATGGAGTTTTAAATCAAACAAATTCTACAACTGGAAATAATCTTAACTATACATTTTCTAATACATTATCGGAAGGAACACATTACTGGAGCATTCTAGCTTATGATAATGAAAGTAATCCATCGCAATCAGCAAATAGGTATCTTACAATTACATTCACTAATCCGCAGGTAATCCTTCTTTCTCCAAGTAATTATTATAATAGTTCAAATCCAAGTGTTACATTGGTAACAGTTGTAACTGATAATTATACAGTGCAGAATGTTAGTTTATATTTAGATGGAAGTTTAAATGAAACACAAACAAGTCCTAGTTCTACATCTCAATTAGTATATTCAGGAAATTCTATTAGTGGTTATGGAAGTGCATTTGGAATAACAAATAATGGAACATATTTTTGGACTACATCTGTAGCAGGTAATCTAATATTAAAATCTTTTGTAAATGGAACATATTCTAACGCATTTTATCCAGCAGAAATAACAGCACCATATGGAATTACAACTGATGGTAATTACATATGGGTATTAGATAATAATGGAACTAATAATAATAAAGTTTTTAAGTATGATATGAATATGGCTTATACTGGAATAAGCTTTAATATAATATCTACAACTGCCCTTTCTATTACTAATTATGGAGGGTTTATTTTTGCAGCTTCAGGTTCAAATTCTATTGATAAATATTATTTGAATGGAACATATACTGGAAGTTCAATTTCTGTATCAACAAGTAATGCGTATGGGTTAATTAATGATGGAACTTTCTTCTTTATATCAAATTATGCTACAGGTTCAGTTTATAGGTATTATACAAATGGAACTTATTTTGATACAACAACTATAGCAGCAGGTATACAACCTCTTGGAATGACAAATATATTAAATGATTTTTGGATTGTTTCGCTTAATACTGGAATTATTTATGACTATCTTTATACTGGTACAAATCAATATCAGTTTTCAAAGACTCTTTCAGAAGGAAAGCATAACTGGAGCATTCTAGCTTTTAACAACTATCTTAAATCAAATCAAAGCATAACACAAGACTTCTGGGTAAATACAACACCAAGAGTAACTTTAAATAATCCTATACCATATGCAAATTTAAGTGATAATCAGATTTGGTTTAATTCTACAATTTATTCAGTATATAACATACAAAATGTTAGTTTGTATATCAATGGAATTTTAAATAGTACAGATGCAAGTGGAACTAATGGAAGTTATAATATTTCAAAATATATGAGTGATGGATATTATAACTGGAGTATAAAAGCTTGCAGTTCTCTTGGAGCATGCAATCAAAGTGATACAAGATATTTGAATGTTTCTTTTGCAAGTCCAGTGATTACTATAAATTCTCCAATCGCTTATTATAATTCAACAAACCAGACTATAAATTTTAACATAACTACAACCGATAATTACGGATTAACAAATTTGTCTATTATTATTGATGGTACATACTGGAATGGAACAAACACCCCTATAAATGGAACTAATTTATTTACTGGAATATTTGCAGATGGTACTCATACTTTTTATGTAAATGCAACAAACATTTATGGTAAAACAGCATCAACAAACTTAAGATATTTCTCAATAGATACAGTATCTCCAACAGTGAATATTATTTTCCCTTCAAATGTTACATACTTTGTTAGCTTTACAACATTGAACAATAACACTTTATTTTTTAACTGGACAGCCTCTCATCCATCAGGAATTATAGATAAATGTTGGGAGAGTTATGATAATGGGATAACAAATAGAACAATAGCATGTAATTCAAATTCAACTGTCTATGAACCTTTTGGAACTTATACTTTTGCTGCATGGTCTAACGATACATTTGGAAATTTAGGAAGTTCAAGAGTAATTTTTATATTAGATTATAAAATATTTGAAGATGCAATAACTTACTCTGGCTCAACTTTATCTGGAGCAACAGAATCGTATGGATATACTTTTAATAAGAGTTCTTCTTTAACAATATCTTCTGTAAACTTTGTATATAATGGAGTTTCATACCCAATATCTTTTTCTCCAACTAATAATTACCAGACTTTAGTTAATTCATTTGTAACACCAACTGTAGATACTCCAACAAACTATAATTTCTACTGGAGCTTCTTAATGTCGGATAGTTCTACTGTAACTTCTTCAGTTAGTACTCAGACTGTTAATCCTTTAAGTTTAAACTGCTCTGGAGCTGGAACTTCTGTGATTATGAATTTAACAATGGTAGATGAAGAAACATTACAGCCTGTAAATGGAACTATTGAAGTATTGTTAACTGTATATTCTTTAGGAACAACTAGCATAGTTAATGTATATAATAAAACATTTTTATATAATTCAGCTTCAGCATTACCTACAGAAGTATGTATTTCAAATTTATTAAATAATTATTCTATGGCTTACACAATAAGGCAAGATGTTAATTCAAGTTACTTCATAAAATATAGAAATGTTCAATATGCACCATTGAATAATAACACAATGTATCAGAATATAACATTATACAATCTTCTTTTAACAAGTGGACAAACTTTTACAATGAAGGTAACTGGAAATACATATGCCGATAACGGAAATCTTTTAGTTGATGTTATGAAACAATACATCGCAACAAATACTTATCCTACTGTAGAAGGTGCTATAACTAGCAACGATGGTTCTGCTATAGTCCATCTTATTCCATCAAGTTCAATATACAATTTTGTTGTTTCTCAGAATGGAGTTTTACTTGGAACATTTAATAGTTATCAGGTTCAATGTGTTAATTCAGTATGTTCAATACCATTAAATTTAAACGTTGGAAGTGTAACATTACAAAATCTAACTAATTATGGAAATATTCTTGGCTCAGGACATTTGAATAATGCTACAAATGTTTTAACATTCTCTTTTATATCAACAGACGGAAATCCACATAATGTTAGTGCTGTTGTATACGAAAATAATGGAACAACTGATTATTCAATATGTAGCAGTAGCTTAGTTTCTACTTCAGGAACATTATCTTGTGTAATACCATCAACATATCAGAATTTGTCATTTGTTCAACAAGTATATTCAGATGGAACTTATTTAGGAAGTAAAATATATTCTTCATATAAAGGAATAAGCAGTGCTGACTATTATGGTGTTGATATATTGATAGAACTACTAATGTTCACAACACTTGTTTTATTATTCATAAATAGTCCTATAATGATTGTTATAGGTGCAATACTTGGAATGTTTTTTGCTGTAACATTAATACTAATAAATTCTGGAAGCTGGTGGACAATATTTGGAACAATAATCTATTTTGTAATCGCTGGAGTATTAATCATCTGGCAGATAAATAGGAGAAAATAAAAATGAAAAATATAAATATGTTATTAAAAAATAAAAAAGGTGTCGGTGGATTAAGAAGATTTATAGTTGGTGTCTTGTTCTTTGTAGCATTTTCATTCTTAATCGTAACTTTTATAAGCAGTTTCTTAGGTCAGACAAATCCTAGTTCTGATGTACTTCAAAGCAAGTATGGATTAAATTCTTCGGCAGCAGCTCTATCAACAAGCATGAATAATTTTACAAGTACTATAAATAAAACAAGTTCAATATTAGCCAAATCAAATCCATCAGCAGTTGAATATTTATTCTTAATATTCCAAGGTGCATTTGACATTCCAATAGCTTTATTGCAATTTGTTGGTAGTGGATTGTCAACGGTAGGAAGCATGGTTTTAGGAATGAATGGCAGCACTGGAATATTTTCATTTATAGTAGGGCTTGCCATTGCACTAGCATTGATAATGGGTATACTTTTGATAGTTAAAGCGATAAGAACAGGAGAGAGTGAATATTAAAATGGAATCAAAAGAAATGATTTGTATATTTTGCAAGAAACTTATAAAGAGATGCAAATGTAAACCAAGACCAAATGTTATTTATCAAGGTGAAAATATGAGAATATGGAGGAAGAAACTAAAATGTACAATTTTATAAACGGAACTCAAGCAGGAAGCAATGTAATGTACTTCTTTTCATACGCTAACGGAGTTACAGGTGGACTTTTTGTTTTATTTATGGTAATAGCATTCTTCTTAGTTATTCTCATTGGAAGTTTAATTATGCAGCAAAGATTCTCTGGAAATGAAGGAATGAGATTTGATAGAAGTCTTTTAGCTGCATCTTTCTCAACTCTTGGATTCTGTGTAATCTTAGAACAGTTTAATGGATTGTTAAGTCCAGTATACTTCATTGTATTCGTGACTTTAACAGTTTTAAGCTTTTTATGGATGGCACTCAGCAACGAGTAAAAATTAGAATTAGGTATACTAAGTTTAATCGGTTTAATTTTATTTATAAATAAGATAGTATATGAAAATGTTAACTACAGTTTTATTGTAGTTTAAAGTTCGACCTTGAAAGGAGGTTATAAAAAAGAAAATGATGTTAAGAAAAATTGCTAAAGATAAGAAAGGAGTATTCGGATTGAATGCAGTCCAATCATTCTTCGCTATTATTCTAGGTATTGCTTTGTTAGCATACGTAATTGTTATAATCATGGGTACTTTGAGTACAGCTAATATAGTTGGAACAAATACTCTTGCATATAATCAGACTCAATCAATTTTGGGTAACGTATCTACAGGTGTGACAGGATTCTTCCAGTCAATTAACCCAGTATACGCAATACTAGCTGTATTAGTAATAATCTTAGTTTTAGTTGTATTAGTAAGAGTTGTGCAAGCACCTAACTCTGGCTCAAATACACCTACACTCTAAGGTGATTTGCTAACGCAAGTGGAGTCACTTAACACTCTATAACTCAGTTAAGTACGGCACAGGATAACCGTTTATCACCTGCCTCCCACTCACTTTATCATAGAAATCACAATGGAAAGAAAAAAAATCCAGTTAATCATATCTGGAA
>Ga0265323_10000112_pt1 | contig 47948 bp, 20 predicted proteins | sample 41225metaG_FD_193580 | JGI IMG/M metagenome (GOLD analysis project Ga0265323, IMG submission 193580) | Rhizosphere microbial communities from Carex aquatilis grown in University of Washington, Seatle, WA, United States - 4-12-25 metaG | ecosystem: Host-associated > Plants > Roots > Rhizosphere...
TGGTGCGTGTCTCTCCGCAGTTGTGCTGCCTCATGAAGTCACCCGAGCAACCCGATGAGACAAACCTCGCACGCCTGGGCATGCTGGTGCGGTTGGCGGAAGAGAACGGACTTTACCTGGATGTAACCGGGCTTGGCTGTTACCACAAGGATGAGGTCCCGGCATGGTATGACGCCATGGACGAATCCGCCCGCTGGAAGGTCCAGGCGCGCTACTGGCGCGCGGTAGCTGACGTCTGCAAAGACAGTCCAGCGATTTTTTGCTACGACTTGATGAACGAACCGGTCCCCTCCGGCGACCGCAAGGGCGACTGGCTCCCTGGCCAACCGCTGGATGGGTCATATTTTGTGCAACGGCTGACGACCGACATGCGCGGCCGCACGGAGAAGGAGGTGGCCAAAGAATGGATTGCAGAGATGTCCGCCGCCATCCGCGCCGTTGATAAGCGGCACATGGTTACCGTCGGTTTGGCTTGTTGGGAAGTGCCTTTTGGCCCGGGAGCCAGATCCGCGTTTTGCGATCCGGAGGTATCTGCGGCGCTCGATTTTTTGTCGGTTCATTATTATCCCAGGCAAGGGAAACTCGCCGACGACCTGACTATCCTCAAACACTATGACATGGGCAAACCGCTGGTCATTGAAGAAATTTTTCCGCTTTCGGCTGATGTTGAAGCAACGGAGCAATTCATCCGCCGGTCACGGATGGATGCCGATGGCTGGATCAGCTTTTATTGGGGCAAAACTTCCGAGGAATATGACAAGGAGCCGGGTATCAAAGCCGCCCTGACTGGCGGTTGGTTGCGCCATTTCTGCGCGCTCCGCGGAGAAATGTTGGGCGGCCCAGTTTCTCCGGCCGACCGGACGGATTCCCCGCCGCCGCCCATGTCAGTCACGCTGCTTTGGCTGTTCCGGCAAAAAAGATGGCTCGGCGCTGCAGCCCTGCTCTGTGCCTTTTACCTCGGAATTCGAGGTATTTTGGAAAGGAACAACCGATTTATTGCCGCGGCATCCATCATCTGCTTTGCCGTCGGTCTGGTGCTCTCCCAGCGAGTCGAGCCCGGTGTCCGTGTCAAGATGGTGACACTTGCTGGAAACACTCCTGCGCTTGAATTCCTCCCGGCGGGACCTGGACCGCATCCCGTCGCGCTGCTTGCCCACGGTTTCGCCGGTTCGAAAATGCCGTACTTTTGTTATGGTGAGGCGCTTGCGGCTGCGGGGTTTGAGTGCTTTGCTCTGGATCTTCCCGGACATGGGGCGTCGCCGCAACAGGCATTTTCTCTTACTGAAGCCGTGCGCACGGTATCAGAAGTCGCACGTGCAGTCGGGCCGGTGGATGTTTTCCTTGGTCACTCAATGGGTGTATACGCAGGTAGCGGGGCCGTGCGTAACGGTGACCTGAAGCTAAAACTTTTTATTGCTGAGGGCGCCCTTCCTGACTTGGGCGAGCACGGTCCACCGTTGCTTCTCCTGGCTGGCCAATTCGATGAAGTCTATCCGCCCGCCCGGCTCAGGGAACGGACGGATGCGCGTCTGGTGCTCTCTCCGTGGTCAGAGCACGTGTTCGAGACTTGGGATCCAGTGCTCGTCAATGCGGCTGTAAAGGCCGCGTGTGCCGCAGTCGGCAAGGTGCAGCCCGCTCCGCCAACCTGCTGGCGTTGGCGACTTGCCGGCGTGGTGCTTGGCGTGCTGGGCGCGCTCGGCCTGGCATTTGCTTTGCCCGGACTCCCTTCCCGATGGGCTTGGGTGCGCGGACCGCTTGTCTCGGGCATTTTCCTCACCGCCTTTGTTATTACCGCTTGGAAATGGCTTGATTTAGCGCCGCACCCACGGCTCTTCCCTTTGCAGATCACCGGGATGGTTGTCACTTTGATTGTGCTGATGGGCGCCAGCAGAATTCACTTTCCCCGGTGGATATTCTTCGGGCTTGCCGTCCTGGTCGTCGCAATCCGCTGCATGATCACCAGTTCGAGTTTTCTCGTGATGCTGGTATTGCTCGTGGTGCTGATTCTACTTGTGGGAATGATTCTCGGCGTGATCGCCACTCACCGCGGGTCACAGCTCGATGGCAACATCGCCATAGCCATAGTTGTGGGTTGTAGCCTCTGTCTATTCCATCGCCCGTCATACCACCTTGACGTGCCACCGCGCGTCCTCATCAAGTTGGACACGAAACTTCTTAATGCCTGCGTCGGCCAATATGAATTTGCGCCGGACGCCGCGTTTCCCTCGGGAATCAAGCTGACGATCCGACGTGAGGGAGATCAATTGATTGCACAGGCCCAAGGAAGAAACGTTTTTCGAGACGCATTCCATATTTATCCCGAGTCGGAGACCAATTTCCTCGCTACGTTTAATGGCGCGCAATTTACCTTCATCAAGAATGACGAAGGAGAAGTGACAGGGGTAATCCACCATCTGGCGTGGCTGCCGGATATCGTGGGAAAGAAACTTAACAACAAATGATCGCGCCTTTGGCCAAATTCATTGACTGGTCGGCCATTCAGGCTGTGTCCGTGATGATGCCGTCTGACAGTATGCAACATCCCCGGCTGGAGGAAGCACTCGAATTCCTCAAGGGGCCGGAGTTCATTCCCGACGAAAGCCAGCCGGCACGGCTTGAGTTTGATCCCGAAGAATCGGGAATGCACTTTCGCTTTCCTTCGCCGCGACCGGGTAACTGCGCGGAGAACAACATTGTTCATGGCCGGCTTTACCGCTGCGGCGAGCGATGGCAGGAACGGCCCGTGGTCATTCTACTGCATGGGTCGGGCGACTCTCTCAATTACAAATTCCGATTTCCGTTGATCGCCCGCCGGTGCAATCGGGCAGGATTTAATGCAGCTTCATTAGTGGCGCCTTATCACTTTCAACGCCGGCCCCGCCAACTTGGCGGTTCGCTCGGCTACTCGGATTGCCTTCAGTTCGCGGAGGCAACGGCGCAGGCGATCTCCGAAATTCGCGCCTTTATACACAGTTCCACAGGTGGCAAAATCGTTTTGGGTTAATTGGCTTTCGTGGAACCGCGCCAGCAATCCTTGCCGCTGTTTAGAAGTCCAACGTCGGCGTCCAGATCCAGTTTTTTGATGTATCCCCGTCGTGCCCTCCTTGGAACGATACGTCCCCACTAAGTCCGGTGCTCCTGAATCTCTTTAACGGTGACTGTTGTGGTTCCAGCTGCGAGTAACACAACCACGCCGCTGACGACTGTCATTTTCGCTTTTGTCCATGCCGTAACTTTCAATGCTCCTTTGATATAAGGGTTAAGGTTCAGTCAATTTAAGTTGCAGAAACTGCGTGGCGCTGTCGACGGGGACGGAAGCGCCGTGGATTTCCGTAACGCCATCGCTGGAAACAACCACATCGGTGATATTGTTGGTTGACCAATTGATCAGGTCATAACTGCTGACGACCTGAAAAATCAGGTCGGTCGCCGCGAGACTCTTCCGATAAGTCAGGGTGAAGATGTTGCCATTCAGGGTCCCATACGGCGTGCCAGATGTTTCGGCCACAGTCGGATTCAGGTTAAACGCCCGTTTAAGAATATTAATGATGCCATCTTGAGCCGGGTTGGCAGTATCGGCGGCGTTACCGGCGTTGACTGTGGTGCCAAACCATTGTTGACGCCAGACAGCGGCGACGGTGGCGGCGGCCTGGGTCGAGTAACCGGATTCATCTCCAAAGGCGTTCAACCCTGTGATGACGTAATACCAAGGGACACTATTCGAGGACGCTGCGGTGTCAGTGTAGTTGGTACTGGACGAGACCCGGGCGATCAGCGCGTAAGGCCCGCCGCTCGCGGTGCTGCGATAAATGTTGTAATACAGATTGCTGTCAACAGACCAACTCAACGCGATACCCTGGCTGGTAAAATAAAATGACAAGTTATTGGGGACACTCACCGAAGTGGATACGGGTTGATAGGCTTTAACCAGCCGCCATCGGGTGTTATTGTTTTGGGTCGAGGAAGTGGTTGTATTGAAAGAGATGGCCGGGGCGGCGCCGGAGCCATTGAGAGCGTGTCCCGCCGTATTGGTAATGAAATAGTAGCCGCTGCTGTCCGGGCCGTTAAATTCCCATTCCACGGCGGAACCGGTGGCGAGAAATGGACCGAGATTCAAGATTCCACTTGTGTCACGCAGGCGCCGCCCGTCGTTGAGCGAAATAATATACCAGTGATTGGTGGTTGGCGCGGGCAGAAGCCCCCATTCCGTCGTGGCATTTCTGACATAGATGGTGGACGCCAGCGGTGTGCTTGCGGTATTGGTCGCGGTCAAGCGGAAGCTGGTGGCCAGATTGTGAATGAGGTAAGGCGTCCGGGCGTCCAGCGTGAGGTCGGCATCCCAGGTCGCGTAAAGTTCACCGTAGGGGGAAAGCGTTGAACCATTGGCCAGGAAAAAGGTTCCACTATAACCATTATCCACCCACGGGCTGGCACTGTTCGTGCCGCTGAAAGGGAAGATGGCATAGCGCTTCAGCCAGTCCTGCCCCTCCGCCTGCCACATGAATTCGGCCAGGAAGTTGTAGTCGTCGTCCTCAGACCAGGATTTCGTGCCACTCCAATCCACCGGCGAAAATTCCGTGAGCCAGACGGGCCGGCCCCAGGTGGTATAAGCACTTTGCAGATCACTGATGAGTGACGCGGCGTTTGGGGGCACATACAAATGCACGGCGGTGTAGTCCACGCGATAGTTGTTGTTCGCGATCAGGCTGAAGAAATTATAGTCCCAAGAGTCGAAGGTGTTTTGCGTGGCCGGACTGACCAGCGGCACGTTCAGGGCCTGGAGCTGGGGCCAGAGACCGATCACCTCATTGGTGGTCATGTTCGCCCCGCCGCCGGCAATGCTATTATCCGGCTCATTATAGGTCAGGAGATAGGCGGGTTGGGGCTGTGACCGCCATCCCGCTGAACGCGACTGGACATCGCTCAAAGGCTCCCAACTTGCATCATGGATCATCGGCACAAAATTGAACTGGGCCGGCAGACTGACCCCGGTGTTGTCATCGTAGTTGTAAGCCCAGTTCAAACCGAACTGCGCGTAGTCGCCTTCATAACCCGCGCAGCCTTTTTTCGGATAGTGGGCCTGGTAAACAAAGCTCCAGTTTTGAAACGGGCTGGAGGAGGCATTGCCCAGAGTAACGCTGGCGGGATTTCCATTATCGGTCTGCAGCACCAGGCCATATTGCGAGTTCACGATGCGGAAACAACCATTCCCGGCATCCACCAGATACCACTGCTGCGAGGGCGTTCCGGTATAAGTAATGGGGATGACCCCCGTTCCCACCAAATTTCCAGGCTTGGCACCGATGCACTGCCAGGTCGCGCGGTTGCGGATCCGAAAGGTGCTGTTTTGATAATTGTACAGCAGCTCGTACTGCTGGTCGAATGCGGTATTGGTGGATGTCGCCTGACTCGCACCAGTGGAACTGACGACGAGCGTGTTCGAATTTCCCTGATTGACAATGGTCCAAAAACCGTCACCAAAACTGTCAAAGATAAACCGGTTTGTCGGATAATTTACCGTTACCTGCTTGGGGGCGCTGGTTATGCCGCTGTTGATGGCGTAGATGACCGCGGCTCCAGGCCCGATGGCGGTAATCAGTCCCGAGGACGAGATGGTCACGATATTGGTGTTGTTTAAAGCAAATGCGGGTTGCCCGTATTTCAAAAGATTTACGTTCGTCGCGTTGGCAAAGGTGCCCAGGACGACCGCCTGCTGATTCGAGAAGAGCGGCATTTGATTGCTGACCACCAAGGTAACGCTCACCAGCCCGCCTGGATCAATCACCGAAACGGTGTTACTGGCCGACAAGGACGACAACATCGAAGTGACCATCGCCTGGCCGATGCCGACAGCCTGCAAAAATCCGGCGCTTGACACAGTCACAACATTGGTGTCGCTGGAAGTATAAACCAGACCCGGGGTGGTGGGCGTCAGGACGACGTTGGACATATTCATGTAATCCCCCTTGACCACGACTTGATCAAACGCACCGACGACCAGGTTGGTGGAGGACAATTGTTGATGGACAGCTTGAAGCGGCCCCACCGGCAACGGCGTGATCAAGCCAGCCACGGAATAAGCCGCAAAACTCAGCGGGATGGTGTTATTCGTAAACGTCAGGTTTGTGCCCGTGACCGCCGGCAAAAAGGTTCCGGTGAGGTTTTGATCAATCTCCACCAACCAACCCATGTTGGTCGTGCTGCCGGTCGCGGATGGGTAAAGTTCGATGTGCGCATGATTGGTGAGCGCTCCGGAACTGGTCGGGTTGGGCAAGACCGGTCCGGCACCGTTGACATACAGTTGGCTTGCGCCGGTTCCCAGGCGGACCAGAACGCCCAGCTTGGCCGCCGTCACGCCTTCAAATCCACCCGCACCGAGGTTGATACTGGCCCAGCCATCGCCCGCGCCGGTCAGCGGGCCATTGGCTGCAATCATGCCATCAAAGACGACTGTGTCGCCGGCGAGCAACATGGATCCGGGAATGGCAACGGGAGGATTGAGCGGGTTGACCTGGCTGGAGTTGGGTATTGCGGTGGCAGTGAAATTAAAAGGGACAATTCCGGGAGCGCTTCGGATGGTCAGGGTTGCCACCGCACTAGTCACCACGTTGGCTGGGTTGAACAGGTTCGTGACGACAAGGCTATACTGGGCTCCGTTGTAAGATGCGGTGGTTGGCGGCGTGGTGTAAGTCAAGCTGGTGGCCCCGGCAATGGGAACGCCGTTTGACAGCCACTGCTGTGCTGTGCCAAGCGGATAACCCTGGGTGATTGTGGCGGTAAACGTTGCCGGGGCACCCACCGCGACGATGGCATTGGCAGGTGTGGGCGCTGACACGGCAATCATTGGCTGGGTCTGAATGAACTGATGTGCCCGGTTGTTGGCGCCAAAAGCGAGCGCGATTGTGTTATTCGCAAAGTTGATTCCCATGCCGGAGAGAACGCCACTGAATACATTCGAAACTCCTTGATCCACTTTGACCACATAGTTCATGTTGGTCGTGGAACCGGCATGGGTGCAAGTAAGCTCAATCCGAACCCGGTTCGTTCTGGATCCCTGAGGAACCCCGAAATAGATCGGAGTGCCTGAACCATTGACATAAAGCTGACACTGGTATCCGCTGTTCGTCCCTGTTTCCACGAGCACACCCAAGGTGGCGTTGACCAGGCCGAGATAACCGCCGCCATAATCAAGCTCGACGGCCCCCCAGGCGTCACCCCCTGAGCCGGGCACATCAATGACAACCCCATCAAAAACAACCACGTCCCCGACAGTCAGACTGGTGCCGCCAATGGAGGTGGCCCCGTTGGCGGGATTGACAGGACCCGTCGTCGCGGCTGCGGTCGTGTTGCTGAAATTAAACGTGTTGGTGGTTGCTGCTTGAACAGCCGGCGGCACGACGGCAAAGCCCGCGCCGACCAGCAATCCGGCAAAGATTTTGCTGATTGCCTTGCTTGTGAATCTGGACATATCGGGTGTCAAAAAAGGCGGGCAATGCTTTTCAGGAATGTCCCCATTAAATCATTATGGTTAATATAGCCCGACATCATTCTTGTGCCGGGACGACTTTACGTTCCCAGTCTAGCATACATCCGGTTGGATGAACAACTACCCAAAGTGGTGATGCATACCCTGATTGTCTCATTTCAACCCGGATTTCCCGGATTAACTTCACAAGCTGATGTTGTTGACTTACACTGAGCCGCATAAACAAGGGCTTTCATCTGTGTCAACGCATCGAAAACAGAAAAAATGGACTGGCAAACCTGTGGAGAGGGACGAAAATCACAAAAAAGGCCTACACTGGTCGTGGGCAAGAAACCAAATGGGAAATCCCAGGTAATCTCTGACGGCCTTCGGCGTCTGCATTATCAACGCATGAAAATGAAAACCGTGCTTTGGCTGTCGTTGCCCGTGTGGTTGTCGGTTTCCACGGTGTGGAGCGCCGACAGGTGGAAATTGGTCTGGTCGGACGAGTTCAACACCAGCGGCGCGCCCGATCCGGCGAACTGGAATTACGAGCACGGCTTTGTGCGCAACAACGAGTTGCAATGGTATCAGCCGGAAAACGCATTTTGCACGAACGGCCTGCTCATCATCGAGGCACGCCCCGAACACAAACGTAATCCGCAATTCGTCGCCGGCGGCAAAAACTGGCAGACGAGCCGCGAGTGGATTGATTACACGTCCGCCAGCATCACCTCACGCCGCCGGCAAGAGTTCAAATACGGCAAGTTTGAAATGCGCGCGCGCATTGACACGCGGCCGGGAAGTTGGCCGGCGTTTTGGACGCTGGGAGCTACACCCGGCATCCCCTGGCCCGCAGGCGGCGAGGTTGATATCATGGAATTTTATACCGGCACAGTTCTCGCCAATTTCGGCTACAGCCTCGATGGCAAAACAAAGTGGCTCGCCTTCAAAAAAACCATCGCCGAACTTGGTGGCGATGCGTGGTCAAAGAACTTTCACCTCTGGACGATGGAATGGGACGAAAAGAAAATTGACCTGCTGCTCGATGGCCAACTGATGAACCATCTCGACCTAACGACCGCCGAAAAGGCAGACCAAGGCAATCCCTTTCATAAGCCGGTTTATTTCATCTTGAACCAGGCCATCGGCGGAGACTCCGGCGGCGACCCGTCACATACACAATTTCCAATCCGATTCGAGGTTGACTGGGTACGGGTATATCAGCGCGGAAAGTAAATTTTAAGCAATCAGTCCCAAGTATTTTTTCATTGGTATTTAACGGCATGAAACACGCGATGGGTTCGACGCTGACCTCCCGCAAGCCCGGATATCCGCCATTGGCGGAACGGGGGACCACTACATTGTGCTTTGACAGGTTATACCCATATAATCCGATAAACTGGACATGAAACCAGACCTGCGAATTTCTATCTTCAGATGTGATGGCCCCGTGAAGTTTCCTGGAGCAGATTCCGATATTCAAAAATACCTGGTCCGGCGCGCTGATTTTCCCATTTCGGCAGAACATCCCCTATTCTGGTGATGGCTGTCCTAACTTATTAGGGGAGTAGCACGACTGAAATTTCTCGTGTAAGATTCACTTGAATGATTGATGCCGAAGGTCTTGTGCGATTTATCGCCGTAGAACTATCCGCAGTTCCGCCGCAAATTGAGTCAATTGGGAACCGGTAAACTATCGCGTCAGGTAAGTTAAGGTTCAAGATCAGGCTTGAAGCAAATAAATTTTTGGCGGCGATATTTGACTTATATGAGGATGCGTTTGTCAGCAATATGGATTCTTTGCGTGGCGGCGGTTTTATCAGTGCAAGGGCAAAATGCGGGAATTGTCCCGGTGAATTTGACTTGTGATTCCTGGCAAAACCCCCTCGGCATTGACGAAGCCAACCCGCGACTGGGCTGGCAGGTGGTAGCGACCAACCTCAGCGAACGCGCCCAGAACCAGACCGCTTATCAGATTCAGGCAGCCTCTTCCGCCACTCTGCTGGCCAGCAACCAGCCCAACTTGTGGGACAGCGGCAAAGTGGTTTCCGGGCAGCCATTTAATGTTCCATACGGAGGCAGCGCTTTGGCCTCCGCGCAACAGGTCTTCTGGCAGGTGCGAGTTTGGGATGTGAATGGTCAACCCTCCGCTTGGAGTCGGGTAGCCACGTGGACGATGGGGCTGCTTAATGAAACCGACTGGCAGGGCGGCTGGCTGGTTTCGCCGGTCAGCAGTTCCAGTTTCAGCCTGACGGGATGTTCGTGGATCTGGTATCCGGAAGGCAATCCCCGCTCGTCCGCTCCGGTGGCCACGCGGTATTTCCGCAAAAGCGTCGTGGTGCGTGTGGATTCGGCGCTCACCAATGCCACGCTGCTTGTGACGGCGGACAACAGCTACACCGCCTATATAAATGGGACGCAAGTTGGCCAGGGAGCGGATTACACCACAGTGATTCCCGTTGGTGTGACGGCCCAACTCTTGTCCGGGACAAACATTCTGGCCATTACCGCCGCCAATGGGGGCACTGTTCCCAATCCCGCCGGTCTGCTTGGAAAGCTGGTCCTGAACTACGCCGACGGCACGCACACCAACATCCAGATGGACGCCACTTGGAAAACAACCAACGGGTTGCCGTCCGGCGGTTGGCAATTGCTTGGTTTCAATGACAGTTCCTGGTCGAACGCGCTGGTGCTGGGCAGCTATGGAATCAGTCCTTGGAGGACGGGTGTGACCGTGCAGAACACGAACTCCGCGCTGCCGATCTTTCGGCGACAGCTTACAGTCAACGCCGGTTTGCAGCGCGCTTTGATTTACATCTGTGGTCTTGGCCAATACGAATTATCCGCCAACGGCGCGAAAGTGGGCAATGCTTTGCTGGCTCCGGGTTGGAGTTTATACAACCAGACCTGTCTCTACGATACGCTTGACCTCACTTCGTATTTGACCAACGGTGATAATGCCATCGGGGTGATGCTCGGCAACGGCATGTATAATGTCCCTGCCACCACAAATTACACCAAGTTCACCGGCTCGTTCGGCCCGCCCAAGGTGATTGCACAGATATATCTTTATTATACCAACGGCAACAGCCAGGTTATTGCCAGCGATGGGCAATGGCTCACGGCTTACGGCCCCATTACCTACTCCCACGTTTATGGCGGCGAGGATTACGACGCCCGCCTGTGGCCTGCGGGTTGGAATCAAGCCGGCTTTAACGCCGCTGGCTGGTCGGCGGCACTGGTCACCAATGGACCTGGCGGCACCTTGCGCGGGCAATCCCATGCCGCTCCGCCCATCGTGGCCACTCAAACGCTGCAACCAATCCTGACCAACGCCATTTCCAGCAGCACCCTGGTTTATGACCTCGGGCAGAACGCGACGTTGATTCCCAGTTTAACTGCTCATGGTCAGGCGGGTGCAATCGTTCAAATTACTCCCGCCGAACTGACCAACTCTGATGGCACGGTGAATCGAACTTCCGTGGGCGGCGGGACGGCCTGCTGGCAATATACCCTGGCCGGCACCGGATCGGAAACATGGATGCCGAAGTTTTTCTATCACGGTTGCCGCTATCTTCAGGTCGTTTTGACCGCCGCACCGGGTTCGTCGCAACTGCCGGTGGTGGATGCCTTGTCGGGCGTAGTAATCCAGAGTTCGTCCACCAATGTGGGAAACTTCTCCTGTTCCAATGATTTGTTCAACCGCACCCGCACGCTCATCCAGTGGGCGCAAAGGAACAATCTGATCAGTATTCTGACCGATTGTCCGCATCGCGAACGTCTCGGCTGGCTGGAACAATACAACTTGAATGGTCCCTCCCTCCGCTATGAATTTGACCTGGGCCGGCTGTTTTCCAAAACCATGCAGGACATGGCCGACAGCCAGACCTCGGCCGGCACCGGTCTGGTACCCGACATAGCGCCCGAATTAACGGTGTTCAGCAGCGGCTTTCGCGATTCTCCCGAATGGGGCAGTTCCGTTATCATCGTCCCCTGGCAGCATTACCTTTTTACCGGCGATGACACTTTGCTGCGCAACTATTATTCCACGATGACAAATTATTTTAACTACCTGCAGAATCAGGCGGTTGGCAACTTCCTTAATTATTCAAATGGACTGGGCGACTGGTATGACATCGGGCCGAATCCGCCGGGCTATCCGCAGAACACGCCGGTTTCGCTGACCGCCGACGCGTATTATTACCAGGACGCGCAGATTCTGGGCCAAGTCGCGGCCGAGATTGGCAAGCCCAACGATGCAGCCCGGTTTAATTCGCTGGCCGCCAACATTGGAACTGCCTTCAACAGCACCTACTACTCGGCGACCAATGGTTATTACTCCACCGGTTCGCAGACCGCCCAGGCCATGCCGCTGTATTTGGGAATTGTCAATCCCACCAACCAAGCCTCCGTCTTGGCGAAACTCGTCTCCAATCTCAATTCACAGGGCTTGACTGCGGGTGAAATCGGCCATCGCTACCTGTTGCGCGCCTTGACTGACATGGGGCGTCCGGACGTGGTCTTCAACCTCCACAGCGGGACCAACGGTCCCGGATACGGCTACATTCTCAACCAGGGGGCCACCGCTCTGACCGAGGCGTGGAATGCCGACCCGAGTGATTCGCAAGACCACTTCATGCTGGGCCATATCACCGAATGGTTCTATCACGACCTCGCAGGAATCCAATACGACCCGGCGTTGCCGGGCTTCCAGCATGTAATCATCAAGCCTGCATTCGTCAGTGGCATCACCTGGGTCAACGCCAGCTACGATTCCGTTCGCGGAATGATTGCCAGCGATTGGACGCTGACCAACAACCTGGCCACGCTCGATGTCACCATTCCCGTTGGTTCGACGGGCTCGGTCTATCTGCCCACGATGGGCACCGCCACAACAAACCTGTTGATCACGGAAAGTGGAACGACCATCTGGCAAAATGGCGCGGCCACAGGCAGCGCGTTGGGCGTGGCGTTTGATCATGTGCAAGGCACCGGTTCGCAGGCATATATGGTGTGGACGGTCGGATCGGGCAGTTATCAATTTGCCTGGAATGTTTTTCCGCCTCCAACCGGGCTGGCGGCGGCTCCGGGCAACGGACAGGTGGCGTTAAGTTGGAATGCCGTGCCGAATGCGACCGGGTATAATGTGAAAAATTCCACCACCAGCGGCAATGATTACACAACCGTGGCCGGTGGCGTGACCGGAACAAATTACACTGACATGGGATTGTTCAACAACACGACCTATTACTATGTAGTCTCAGCCGCAAACGGCGGCCATGAAAGCGCCAATTCCTTGGAAGTCAGCGCAACCCCCGAATTCACCGGATGCATTTCGAACTTTGGCTTCGAGGTGCCCGGCATAAGCGCGTATCAATATAACCCGACCGGGGGAACCTGGGTGTTCACCGCTCAGTCAGGCGCCAATGGTTCCGGCATCAGCGCGAATAACTCGGCCTTTACCAGCGGCAATCCGGTTGCACCGCAAGGCAGTCAGGTGGCATTCCTCCAGGGAATCAGCACCATTTCCCAAACGGTGGTGGGATTGATCGCTGGAGCAATTTATCAGATCACATTCTCCGCCGCCCAGCGGAATAACATCTACGGTGTCCAGGCGGGCCAGACGTGGCAGTTGCGGTTGGACGGGACGACCATCGGAACGTATGCGCCACCGGAGTCGGCGCAGAGCTATGTGGACTACGCCGCAACTTTCACCGCCCCGGCGTCCAGCAGTCATACGATTGCGTTTGTCAGCACTGATGCCAACGGAGGTGACAACACTGTTTTCATCGACAACGTGCGGATTGCTCTTTCGCCTTCATTGGTGCCACCCCATCTGGCGTGTCAGGTTGCGGACGGACAGATTCAAATTCTCTGGCCGCCCGATCACACGGGTTGGCAATTGCAGGTGCAGACCAACTTGCTCAACGTTGGACTGGGCACCAACTGGGTGGCTGTACCCGGTTCTACTCTCACCAACCAATTTGTCTTGCCGACCAGTCCGGCCAACGGCTGCGTCTTTCTCCGCCTCACTTACCTGTGAAATGGGGTTGGCATGTCAGATCGCACGCCACCACAACCGGAAAAGCGCGGAAAATGAAAGTCCGGGCAATGTAGCAAACAAGCCTGGTCGCAGACAAAGGGGTGGTTTGACCTTTGCGATGCCTGTGCCGCAGCCGTGTGGCTACACATGCACGATTAGAACGCCCGGCACCGTACCGGCCCACCGGTGTGAAAACGCCATAATGCTTCCACCCAAACAACTCTTGAAACCTGCCCTTGGCCGCCTGTTGCCGTTGAGGCGTGACCCGGTTGCGGAGGCGAAAACATGGCATCCCCCATTTCGGTGATGCCCCTGCTACATTATTTGGGTATTTACGAATTTTGAATTTTTGGTGAGAATGCACTCTCAGTTGAAAATATTAACTCTAAAAGAACTACAAGTATTTATGAAAAAAACCCCAATCACGCTTATTCCTTTTGTTGTTGTCGCAAGTCTTGTCGCAGCCGGCGGCTTGTCAGCCAGCGCTCAAACCCTGGCGCTGCAATTGCAGGCTGTCAATTACAACCCGGTCACCGGCGCATGGCTCGATAGCAGTGGTAACAACAATAACGCCCAATTTTTGAACGGAACAACCCCTACTATTGATGTTGGTGTGACCCCGGCCTTGCTTTCGGCGGTGAACATTGTCGGTGCCAATGCATCATACGGTGTTGGAAGTCATTTCCAACTTAACACAGCCATCAGTGGCGCCAGCGGCTACACTGTATTTGCTTATATTGCGCCTACTGCGGACACGGGTGGTTCTCGATTTGCCCTCACCGGTGGGTCGGCAGGTGGGGCGCTAGAATATAATCTTTATCAAGGTCATCAGAATTGGCTGTTTGAGTATGTAGGGGGTGGCGGACCTGGAACTGGTACCATTCCTACAGATGGTTCCTTCAGCATGGTTGGTGTGACTGCCTCTGGTTTAGGTGGTGCATTTTATTTGAATGGAGCAGCTGACGGCACCACGAGTGGCGGGGCGTTCACTTCACCCATTACTGAAATTGGCAACAATGAAGGAGGCGGTGATTTCTTTACCGGGGACATTGCTGAAATTGACATCTATCAAGGGGTGTTGACTTCTGATCAAATTGCCTCAGTCGAGGCGACATTGACTGGTGAATATATCACAGGTACCATCCCCGTGACACCCGTGCCCGAGCCGACGACTTTGGCAATGCTGGCTGGAAGTTTCGGGTTGTTGTTTGCCGCCCGTCGGTTTGGTCGCAAGCAAGCGTGACATAAATTTGCAAGTTCTTCTCACGCTGGCCCGGACATTGTTCGGGCCAGCGTTTTTTTGTGGTTGCCGGGCCGTTGCGCCCTTTGCGCCGTTCGCCGTTTGCGCTTGGGGCTTGAGACGGCTTGGGGTTCATTATAGATTAGGCGAAGATTGACTCATTGATGCAGACGAGACGAAATCATTTCTGGCTGCTGGCGATGTTGGTTTCCGATTCAAAAGCTGTCCGGCCCGAATGTCCGACGCCATTTTTCGGGATTGTGCGCTCCGGCGCCTTGGTGGTCTGGCTGGCCTTCGGCTTGATGGCGGCAAGGAGCCAGCCCGCGCCCGCCGGGGAAACCGCTCCTCACCTCGCCATCAACACCAATGTGGACGATCCGGGAGAACCGTTAAAAGATTCACTGACCGAGCGCGGTTCCCATAATTTTAGCGACATGGGTTCGTGGATTTGGGATACGAATACCTTTGACCGGCAGACCGTCCGATTTTGGAAGTCATTTGAAATTCCTCGTGCCGCGACCATCACGCGGGCGCGACTGCGAATCACGGCGGACAATGAATACACCCTGTATCTTGACGGCCGTGAGTTGGGGCGGGATGCCGAGTGGCGGCACCTCTACGAATACGACATCACCTCCTTGCTGAAGCCCGGCAAACATGTGCTGGCGGCGGAGGTTTACAACAGCTCGCGGGAAGCTGGTTTTATGTTCGGCATGCGGCTGGGGCTGGCGGACGGCCAAGTGGTGGAAGTCAAGTCAGATTCAAACTGGCTCATTGTTCCCGAAGGCGTGTCCGGCTGGAAGAACATGGTTGAGCCGGCAGGTTCATGGCGGAAAGCCACGGTTGAAGCCGCGTTTGGTTCCGGTCCCTGGGGCGCGATGGAAACTGTTAATCTTGTCCCACCACTTCAGCCGGTCATCACCCCTTTCTGGCAAACCGGTTGGTTTGTGGTTGTATTGTTATTGGTCTGTGGAATCGTCAGCCTGCTGGGCTTGATCCTCCTGACCAAGGTGTTGCTCCATAATAACGAACAACAGTCGCTCCTGCGCGAACGCGCCCGCATCGCCCGGGATATTCACGACGACCTCGGAACGCGCGTGACGCAACTGGTGTTGCAAAGCGAAGTGGCCCAAAGCGAGCTGCCGGCCGGCTCCAAAACGCGCGGGCAGTTGGAACGGATTTCCGAGGAGGCGCGCGAGGCATTGCATGCAATGGATGAAATTCTCTGGGCGATCAATCCCCGGCGCGACACGCTGCACGAGTTTGCCACTTTCGTGTGCGGCCACGCCCAGACGTTTCTTAAAGCTACGTCCATCCAATGCGTGCTGGATGTGGAGCCGGCGATGTCCACGACCGCCTTCGACCTGCCGTTTCGGCGCAGTCTGCTCATGGCCGTCAAAGAAGCACTCAACAATGCCGCCAAGCATTCCGAAGCCACGGAATTACTGCTCCAGATTCACCGCCGTGGTTCCGGATTGATTGTGGCGGTTCAGGACAATGGCAAAGGGTTTGATCCTGCCCAAGCCAAAGCGGAGCGGAATGGTTTGCACAACATGCATGAGCGCTTGAACGAGGTGGGCGGCACCTGTCTTCTAACCAGCCAGCCGGGCAAAGGCTGTCGGATCGAGTTTTATATTCCCTTCACCCAAATGCGCCGCCGCCCGTGGTGGTTGAACTGGCGGCCGGGCCGCCCGGCTCAATCGCAACCAGTCCAGGATGCTACCAGGAATTAATATGACCAAGCCAGCCAAAACCGGTCATCCTGCCAGAACTTCCGCCAGGTCACCGCTCAAAATCGCCCTGGTGGAAGACCAGCCGAAGATGCGCGAGAACTGGAGCCAGCTCATCAACTCGTTTCCGGATCTCTCCTGCACCTGCATTTGCAAAACCGGCGAGGAAGCCCTGCGGATGATTCCCGAGGTTCAGCCTGATGCGGTGCTCATGGATATTTTTCTGCCGCGTATGTCCGGCATTGAATGCACCGCCCGGCTCAAGGAACTGCTGCCCCAGGTCAGGATTATCATTCTTACGGCCATGAACGACGAGGAACTGGTTTTCATGGCGCTCGAAGCCGGAGCGGATGGCTACTTATTGAAACGCACCAAGCCGGCAGATTTGCGCGCGGCCCTGTTGGACGTGTCAAGCGGCGGCGCGCCGATGACCAGCGAGATTGCCCGGCGCGTCATTGAATCCTTCCGGCTCAAGGCCAAAACCCGGGATGAATCGTTGCACCTGTCGGTCCGGGAGGAGCAGATTCTGGTGCTTCTTTCCAAAGGGTATGCCAACAAGACCATTGCGGATCGTCTGGAAATCAGCGTGGACACCGTGTGCCATCATTTGAAACACGTCTTCGAAAAATTGCACGTGCGATCCCGCACTGAAGCAGTGGTGCGCTACATGGCTTCCAAAACGCCCGGCGCCGGGTAACCCCCCCCGGCAGGCACTTTTGGCGGCAGCGGGTTTTACCATCCCCTGTTTGGGTGATAGGGCGGCTACTCTCTCTGGGTATTTACGCATCCCGACTTTTCTGGAAAATTATGAGTATTGACACGAGCCATAAGGACGAAGGATTATGACTATCGTGCATTAACCCAATTAAGATTATATGAATTATATGCTCAGATCCCTCAAGAAAGCATTCGGACAACCCATTCCGGGACTGCTGATCAGCATGGCCTTTGCCGTCGCCCCGCTGGCGGTTCAGGCGGCGACCACCAACACGTTCAATTTCAACAACACCACGCTTGGTGTCAACAACAACGGTAGCAATCCTGCCAACGGCCCGGTGGCCTTTTATGGCACCAACCTTGCCGCCGGAGATGTGCTTGTTTTTGATGGCATCGTCATTGACAACAGTCCGTCAGCCGCCGGAGATTGGGGTGGCGTTGACTTCAATGGCGCTGGCACCGGCGGTGCGACGAGCGCCACCCTGGGCGTTCTGCTGCGGGACGGAACGTATGTGGCTGCCAACTACTTATGTGCAGTCTGGACCAGCGGTACTAGTGTCAACGTCGGGGTCAACCCGACCCCCGCCACCAACCGTTGCCGCGTTGAACTGACCTGCACCCAGACCGGCTCGACGACGAACATGAGTTATGTCGTCTATATTGATCAGGGCCTCACTGGAACATTCAATGTCATTTACCCCGGCTCCGGCCTGAATTTCCCGAACAACGTTGTCCCGCTGACTTTTGGCACGCGCAATCAGCCGCATACTTTTATTCAGAACCAGCCCAAAGTTAGTGTAGCCATATCTCCGGCCACCAACTATGTGGCGGCCGGCGCCTCGGCGACTTTTATTGCCAGCCTCACTGCCGGCTGGCCGGTCAGCACGACTCAACAGTGGTTGTCCAATGGCGTGCCCATTGTCGGTGCCAACGGTCTGACTTATACGACTCCGCCCACAACTGCATCCTACAACAATGCGCAGTATAGCATTATCATCACCAACGCGCCCAACTCCCAGGTGGTGACCAGTTCCGTGGGTGTTTTAAACTTCCTCGGTGCGCCGGGCTTTGTCCCCTTTAATTTTCCGACCACGACGACCGCAGCTGGCTTGGGCTCGGTAACTGATCCTGGCGTATCCATCAGCGGTTCCGCGTTGCAAAAGGGTGACATTGTTGTGTTCGATGGCATCATTACTCCCAACGGCGCGCAGGGCTCGGATGCCTGGACGGCCATCAATATTGATGGAAGCGGTTATGGGAACTATACCACCGCCCAACTCGGCATGTTGTGCCGCCAAGGAGCCGGCCCCTGCCAATTGGTCATCAACGGCATTGGTTCCACCAATCCCGCGCCCGCCGGCTGCCCGACCAACCGTGTCCGCATTGAGCTTTACCCCTCCATCAACGGCAGCACCACCAACATGGGCTGGCTCGTGGAAATTGATCAGAACCTGACCGGCACATTTCTGCCGGCGATCACCGGCACCAACCTGACGTTTCCAAACAACACCCTGTCGCTGACGTTTGGTTCGAGCGGGGCTTCGTCCTTTGTCTATCAGAACCCGCAATCCCCGGTTTCCATCTTTACCCAGCCTAATCCTCTCCAAGTCGTCGCGGTTGGCGCCCCCATCTCGGTTGGAGTCACAGTCATGGGCTGGTCTCCGGCCTTCCAATGGCGCAAGAATGGCGCGGCGATTCTCAATGCCACCAATGAAAGCTATACACAGGCGGCAGCGACAATTTTTGATAGCAGTGACCAGTTCACCGTGGTCGTCAGCAATCGTTTAAACAGCCTGAACGTGGTGACCAGCGCGGTGGCCCACGTCTCGGTGTTGATCCCCAATAATCTTAGCTGGCATCCGACGGCAGATTTTACTACCTGGGATACAGTAACACCTAACTGGACAACCAACGGTGGAGTGGGGCAGATCACTTTCTCCAGCGGAAACAATGTGACCTTTGACGCCTTGGGTTACAATATCGGTGGTAATAGCGTCACCGTGACCAATACTGTCAACCCTAATGCTCTCACGGTAAATGCGGCGGCATATGAAACCTATCAACTCGGCGGCGCCGGCAGTGTTAGTGGGCAGAGCTTTCACTTGACGGGAGACGGAACGGGAACCCTTGGTTTGCAGGCGTCGGCTTCTTTCGCGAGCGCTACCATTGATGCCGGCTCCACTTTGGATATCGGATATGCCGGCACAGATGATCCCGCGTTCGGGGCCAACTACATTACCAATAATGGCACGATTGATTTTCAGAATGCATCCACTTTGCTGACCATCTCCGGGGTCATTACTGGTTCCGGTGTCGTCATCCAAGACGGGTCGGGAACAACCATCTTGTCGGCCCCCAACAGCGCCTACACCATCGGCTCAATCAATAGCGGCATCTTGCTTATCGCCAGCACTCCCAATCCGGGTGAAATTCCGAATTCCTCCGAACTGCAACCGAACAGCCCGGCAAGCGTTCTGGTCATTCCAAACGTCATGAGCGGATCTGGACACTATGCTTTCACCGGGTTCCAGACCACCATCCTGACGGGGGTGAGCACTTTTTACGGTCCGAACCGGATCGCTTGGGGGCCTGTCATTGTGGACAATCCCCAGGCGCTGGGTGCTACCGACTTTGGTTCGACTGCCGTTATGGGTGCGGATAATTTAGGCGGCCTCTACCTTTCCAACAACATCACGTGGAGCCAGGCTTTGGAACTGGATCCGCGTCTTAACGTAGGCGTTGAGGCCACGGCTCCGCAGATTGCCAATCGGAGCGGCACGAACATCATCACCAGTCCTTTGACCTTCGCGACCGGCCAGGGCGGTTCGGAGATAAACGTGGAAGCGACCGCCGGGCAACTGACCATAGACGCCACCAGCACGCTGGCGAACAGCGCCGGCAACAACGACAATAACCTGAATCTGCAAGGCTCGGCCACCGGCATCTGGAATGGAGTCTTGAGCGATGGCAGCACGGTGTTGAATGTTGTGAAGCGCGGCACGGGAACCTGGACGCTGGGTGGAGCGAACACCTACTCCGGCACCACCACCATCAGCAACGGCACGCTGGTTGTCAGCGGCTCGCTGTCAACCGGGCCGGTGTCCGTGATGAGCGGCGGCATCCTGGCCGGCAACGGCGTCATCAACGGCCCGGTGACGGACTATGGCGGCAACGGCGTTTACCCCGCTGACTTCACAGGGTCTTCCATGGCCGGAACCACGCTGACCATCAACAACACCCTCACCATGCAGGGCACCGTGACGATGTCCATCAGCAAGACGGGCGGCACGCGGAAGAGCGACCTGATTACCGGCGTGACCACCGCGAACTATGGCGGCACGCTGGTCATCACCAACGTCACCTCGGATGCGACCACGCTGACGAATGGCGACACGTTCACGCTGTTCAGCGCCGCCACGCACAACGGCAACTTCGCCAACATCGTCGGCTCGCCGGGTTCGGGCCTCAAATATACGTTCACCAATGGCGTTCTGTCCGTCGCCGTCGGCGCCAAGCCCGCGCCGCGCATCACGCACATCAGCCTGTCGGGAACGACACTAGCGATTTACGGGACGAACGGCGCGCCGAACGGACAGTATGTGTTGCTCGGCAGCACGAACGTGGCGAAGCCGTTGAACCAGTGGACGCCGCTGTTGACCAACCACTTTGATGTCAACGGCATCATCAATTTGTCCACGAACATCGTGAACCCGGCGCTGCTGCGGGAGTTTTACATCCTGTTGCAATAAGGGCGGCCGTGAGAAAATTGAAACGCGCGGGACCGGTTTGTTTGACGGTCCCCCGATTGATAAATATCAAGAGAGAGTTAGATTGACATAGAGTTAACTGGATATGAAAAGAAACGAGCCGAGACCGGGCGGTTTCACGCTTATCGAACTGCTGGTGGTCATTGCCATCATCGCCATTTTGGCGTCGTTGCTTCTGCCGGCGCTGGCCAAGGCCAAAACCAAAGCCTACCAGATTCAATGCACCAGCAATCTCAAACAATGGGGTGTATCCATTGTCATGTATGCTGGTGATTTTAATGACATGTTCCCCGATAACACCGCCGTTAGTCCGCAACTAAACTTTGGTCCAGAGTGGGTGAATCCAAATTTCAACACCGTCTTTTACCCGGCATACTTATATAAAAACACCCCGGGCGACACCACGGCGGTGCGCTCGCAGAATGATGTGCTCTATTGTCCGACCGACACTTGGCGCCGGAATTACGAAGCCTCGGTCGGAGTAAATAATTTGATAGGATACCATTACTTGCCTGCCCGAAGTGATATCAATTATTGCAGTGATAAAGTTAAAGTTTATGCTGGATGGTATATGGGCACCAACAATCCAATTACTCATGAATCTTCGCGGCAAAAATTAGGCAAAAAATATCGCCTTGCTCCGGTCATGGCCGATGCGATTGAAACCAGCACGGCAACCTCTTGGATGCAGTCACCGCCGTTTACCGGGACTTTCAGTTATAGCGGGCCGGTATCGAATCATCCGGGCAGCGGTGGGGTGCCAGTGGGCGGTAATTTCCTTTATGAGGACGGATCTGTGAGCTGGACAAAGTTTTACGGCAACACGAATAGTATCGCGAAGTCGGCAATTAACTCGTCCAGCGGCGCGACTTATTACGATGCACCGACTGCAGTCGGGACGGGTCCTTGGTAACATTTGATCGGCGTGAGCTCGCTTTTTTCGGGCCCTATGATCGTCAGTCGTTATTGAGTTTATCATTTTTTCTCAACTTGGTTTGGACCATCAGACATTGATTTTGAGCCTTGGTAATCCGACCCTTGCACAGTCTCCACGAGTTGCATCTGCACGATTGATGCTTCAATTCCGAGGTAGACAAATCTCGTCGTGTTGTTTTCCGCATTTCAACAACCTCGATCTTTGAGGCCATTCGGGTCCTGAGTAATGACATAGAAACGGGTTGCCATTAGCGTGAGCGGCCAAAAGGGGGAAAGGATTTTCGGCAGCCAGCTTTTCTTAAAAGCTGTCTTTGTCTTTTTGGGCCGGTACGGGCGTGGTGGGAAACTATTTTAGGTTCGCGCCATTCAATGGGTGATCTTCAAGGCGAAGGCAATGTCACAGGGCTTCTTATCCGGCAACGTCATGTGTAATCCATTGGCGTCGCGGGTGAATTTCAATTTGCCGCGCAAGCCCAGCATCCGGACACCGCCAATCTTGCCGGGCCAGGACGCGGAATTTTCCGCCAGCGATTGGAGGGTCACTTTGCCATCCGCCGGAAAGGCCAGGACGAGGGCGTAAAGTGTCCGGCCATCCTTGGATTGCGTGAACCGGATGTCCGCCGGCGTGAATGGCTTCGTGTCCGCGTCGCGCTGGCCGTCGAACTGGCCCGTTTCAAACGATTTGGTGGATGGGCCTTCGCCGAACACCGTCCACGGACGCGTCGCGTAAATCGCCTCGCCGTTCACCTTGAGCCAGGCGCCGATGTCGCCGACAATTTTCACCTCGTCACTGTCAATCGAGCCGTCGCCGCGCACCGGCACGCTCAACATCAAATTGCCGTTCTTGCTCACGATGTCCGCCAGCATCGGGATGACGGTGGCGGCGGATTTGTATTGATGCCGGTTGAATATGTCGCGTTGGTAATGCCAGTCGCCGATGCAGGTGTCGGTCTGCCAGGGCTCGGGCAAAATGCCGGCCGCCTTGCCGCGTTCAATGTCATAAACCATGGCCTTGCGTTGCAGCGGACTGAGATGCTTGGCATTCATCACGGCTTCGTTCCGGCCATGCAACCGGATGCTGGAATTATAAAAATGCGCGCCCAGCTCGAGGCCGACTTCATCCGTCACCCCGTGCAACGGCAACACGGTGTCGTCAAAGTAAATCATGTCCGGCCGGTAATCATCCCAAAGCTGTTGGGTGCGGAGAAAAAACTTTTGCAGGTAAGCCGCGTCGGGCGTGGTGCTGCCTTTGGCCGGGTCCCAGTCCCACCAGTCCCAGCCGTTTTGCCTGCCGGGCGCATGATTTTGCGCGTAAAGATCCTGCGGATTGAGGCTGTCCCACCAAAGTCCCTTGCCGTCCGCCTGGGTGAGCTTGCCGTCGTAAGGAACGCCTGCCAGCGGACCGTTCTTGTCCGCGCCCTGCGCCGGTTCATACCACGTCCAGGCATGCGAGGCGTGAACACTCACGGCGAAACGCAGCCCGTTTTTCCGCGCCGCGCGCGCCCACAGGCCGATGATGTCCTTCTTCGGCCCGATGGCGACGGAATTCCACGGCTGATACTTCGAATCATACATGTCGAAGTTGTCATGATGGTTGGCCATGGCCATGAAATACTTCGCGCCGGATTTTTTGTAGAAGGCGAGCAGATCGTCGGGATGGAAATTCTCCGCCTTCCATTCGTGGATCACGTCCTTGAATCCGAACTTCGACGGCGGGCCGTAGTGTGCAACGTGGAATTTATTCTGGGGGTTGCCCTGCAAATACATGCCGCGGGCATACCAGTCGCCATCCTCCGCCTGGCATTGCGGGCCATAGACCGCCCAGATGCCGAACTTCGCATCGCGAAACCATTCCGGGCATTGATATTGCGTGGCCAGCGATTCCCACGTCGGTTGAAACGGCCCGGTGGCTGTTTCCCGCGTCGCCGGAAGGTTGGTCTGGGCAGGAACATGGGCCGCCGCCAACATCAATGCCGCCAGGGTCAGATTGAAACGAAGAAGTGTTTGGTTTTGCATGTTTGGTGTTCCGGCAATTCATTTTGCCAGATTTTTGAACGAGGCAAACAATTTGTTTCACAAAAAAGGACCTGCCTGGACACTGCAACAAACAAAGTTGCATCGTTTCGGAAGGAACGCCGGATTTATCCGGCAGGGCATTCCATCACGCGGGCCCGCTGCCGCATGAATGCGGCGTTCCATCGTGGTGTCCCGTTTGCGCCAGAATAACCAGCACGCCAACCTGTAAAACACGTTGTCCTTGGGCTGGAGGCACAGCTTGAGGGCGTGTTGCCCAAATGAACGGAGCGCGGGGTGTCCGCAGCCGCCCGGATTGCCGGATGAGTGTGAGAAATTCCACGGGTTTTGTTTTATCAAACCTGCTGTGGCTGGGACAGCCACGCTCCACCGCCTCCCATAATGATTTGGGCAACACACCCTTGACACCACCACCAAGGCAGGGCAGCAGAGGCTGCAAATGGATGCGCGCCGGCAACCCGTCGGGGCTACTGCCGGCGGCGGGCGAAAGCGCGGGGAGATTGGCCCATCTCACGCTTGAAGACGCGGGAAAAGTGGTAAGGGTCGGGAAAACCGGCGCGCAGGGCGGCTTCCTGGACGCGACATCCCTCCACTGCCAGCCATTCGGCGGCCTTGGTGATTTTTTTGCGGACCAGGTAACTGTAGGGAGAAGGATAGCCATGAGCCCGGAACAACCGGCAGAGATAAGCCTTGTCAATTCCTGCGGAACGCGCGATGTCCCCCAAATCCCGCAGTTCCAAATGACGCTCATCAATCAGATCACGGCAGTGCTGAAACGTCTGGGTCGGGCTCCGTCTGTCCGAAACATTTGGCGGCTGGGCGCCTTTTGTTTTCCAGATGAGGATGCGCAACAAGGCAGCGCTTATTTTTGGCGTGGCATCGAGACCGCGTCCTCCCTCCGTCAGCAATATTTCAAAGAGCGCGCGATAGGCCTCCAGTTCCGAGATTTGCACCGCTGTCCCCGGGGCGACTGAACCCGCACCCAACAAGCGGCCCGCCTCGCGGCCAAAAAAATCAATGAAGAATTTCCGCAACGGGGTTTTGGGGTTGCTGATGATGTGGTGCGCGGTGGTCGGGCCATAGACAAAAAGAACCCCGGCGCGAAGCGGATACCATCTGGCATTCAAGCGGACCATGCCGCTCCCGCTGTCAACGTATTCCAGGCCGTAACAGGGGAACCCCGGGCGTTTCATCACATAATCCGGCCGGCAGACTTCGTGTCCGGCGCATGCGACGTGCAGTCCCCGCCGGGACCGCTGAATCGCCTTTTCGAGATGACAATAACGAGGCTGGCTGACCTGCTGGGAAACGGGCGGAATGGATTTCGGGCGCATGTCACAATGTCAATAATATCCATCTTTTTGTCAATCAGGGCCATTCCTGTAACGTATTGCCGGTGATAAGTTGTTCCCTGAATCTAATGATGCATCATCCCTGCGCCGCCATGACCTGTAACATCACAATGAGCCAAAATAAATCGCATGGCGCATTGCTGGCATTCCTGTTCGTCCTGGCCACCGGTGGACAAACCGCTTTTGCCGGGAATCCCATTCCCGAATCGGCCACCCCCGCAATCATCGCCAGCACCATCGTTTTCAAGATTAACCCAAGCTGATTATATGAATTCAACAATGCCCAATCCCCGCCGCGATGCGGCGGTTTCCAAACCGGTCCGTGATGACCGCATGCAGCGGCTGGCCGCGCGCCGTGACCGCCTCGGTCGGGAGGGTCGGCGCAGCAATTTCGTGGATAACCCGGAGTTTCTGGTTTACCACTGGTCCGGGCTGGGCGAGGGATTTGCGCCGCCCACCGGTGAGCAGGCCATCTCCGAACGCATCAATATTGGCGACAACAATTGCCGCGTCTTTCTGGGCGTTCCATTTCCGCATGCGGCCGAGATGCCATCGCGCGTGGATGGGCTGATGAATGATGTGTTGAACTGGGCGCGGGACTACGCCTTCTTTTTGGATCACAATCCGTGCGAAATCCATCCCGAAGAGGAGGTGGTGGGAGAATTTCACTGGCAACTGGATGAAGCCCGTTGCTTTCGCTATCCCGATGAGGTGCATGATGCCGGTTTTGACGCCCGCAAAATGGGCGCCGGCGGAATCTGTTATGCGCACACCTGCCCGGATCTGTCAATCGGTCTGGAACTGGGCTGGGGTGGGCTGCTCAAGAAAGTCCGGCATTGGAAGGCGCGCCACGAGGCCAACCTTAACGAACCCGCGGCCCGTTACTTGGCCGGGCAGGAATTGGTTGTCGAGAGCATCCAACGCTGGATCGAACGCCACGCCGAAAAGGCCGCCGAATTGGCGGGCGAGTGCCCTCCCGATTTGGCCCGGCATTATCAGGTGGTCGCGGAAACTTGTGAGGCGATCGTCAGTGAGCCGCCACGGACGTTTCTGCAAGCCATCCAGTGGATTCAATTTTTCCAGCTCGCCGAGCGGATCATCGCCCACGGCAACGGCTACGGACGATTGGACCAGTTGCTGGCGGATTTTTATCGCCGAGATCTTGCGGCGGGACGCATGACGCGCGAGGAGGCGCGCGGGTGGATCGCCGAGCTGTTTTGCAAATACGGCGGCAATTACTTTTCCGTGGGCGGCCGGGACCGGCAGGGCCGGGATGCCACCAACGATTTGAGCCGGGTCGTCCTGGAAGCCTATGATTTGAACGGCGGCGACAACAACCTGGGGGTCATGTGGCATGAAGACATTGACCAGGCATTTTTCAACTATGCCTGCGACGTGCTCGGCCGCCATGGGACCGGCACACCGGTCCTGATCAATTATGACGTATTGCGGGACAGCGAACTGCGCAGCGGCGTGAGTGAGGAACACGCCTGGAATGTGGCCTATTCCGGCTGCCAATGGTATTGCGTCGTTGGACGCGAATACAACGACCAGGACCTGAACTCGCTGGTGCTGTTGCAACCCATGCAACGAGCCATCCATCAGGCGGTGGAAAAGGGCGTGGAGGACTTCGATGGTTTGTTCGACCTCCTCAGCACCGAGACCCTTGCCACCGCCAAAGCCCTGCGGGACTTCAAGAACACCACCTACATGTGGCAGAGCCGCGTCTGGCCGGAGATGGTCACCTCGCTTTGCATGCACAACTGTCTCGAACGCGGTCGCGACTGCACCGATGCCGGGGCGGTGGATTACAATCTGACGTCCGTCAATGTCTTGGGGGTGCCGAACGTGTCGGATTCGCTGTATGCCATCAAACGCCTGGTGTTCGACGAACACCGCTACACTTTGGCCGAGGTGGAACAGGCGGTGAAATCGGACTGGGCCGGCAAAGAGCCGATGCGCCGCGAGTTTCTCAACGTGGAAAAATTTGGCAACGACGTGGCCGGTCCGGATGCCATGATTGTCCGGCTGGCCGAAATGGTGCGCCAGCACCTGGAATCGTTGCGCCAGAACAAGGGCGGACATTTCCGCGCGTCCTTGTTTCAATACATGGGCCATACTTACGCCGGCCCGATGCTGGGCGCCACTCCGGACGGACGGCATGCCGCCGAACCGCTGGCCCACGGCATGAACCCGATGCACGGACGCAACACGAAGGGATTGACCGCCACCGCCAACTCCTTTTGCAGGGTGGATTTTCGGAAATTCCAGGGTGGTTCGTTTCAAATCGAATTGGAACCCTCCTATTTCCCCGAGGGCGCCCGCCGGTGCGACCTGATCGAGACATTTGCCCGCACCTTCTTCAAGCTCGGCGGTGTGCAGATCAATCTGAACATCATTTCCCTGGAGAAGTTGAAGCGGGCAATGGAACAGCCCGAGCTTCCTGAAAATCAGGCCATTGTGGTGAAAGTGACGGGGTATTCGTCGCACTTCCTCATCATGGATCGAAAGTTCCAGGAAGAATTCATCCAGCGGGTCAATTATCCGGCCCTGTAAAATTGCCGCCGAATGCACACCTTGGATTCCCAGTTCCACGCTCTGGTCTTTGACATTCATCGCAACTCGACGCATGACGGGCCGGGGATCCGAACGACCGTGTTTCTCAAGGGGTGTCCCCTGCAATGCCGCTGGTGTCACAATCCTGAGAGCCGACGGCCCACCCCTGAAGTCTGGTGGTCTGCCCAAAGCTGTATTCGTTGTTTGCGTTGTGTCCATGCCTGTAAACAACAGGCGCTAACAGCCGGAGAAGCGGGAATCATCATTGACCATTCACGTTGCGACGGGTGCCAGGACTGCGCTGATGTGTGTCCTTCGCGGGCCATGCAACCCTTGGGCGTGCGCCGGGAAACAGCCGGGCTGCTCGAAGAAGTGGAGTCGGATCGGGCATGGTACGAGTCCACCGGCGGCGGAGTCACCCTGTCTGGCGGCGAGCCGTGCTCCCAGCCGGAATTTTCGTTGGAATTTCTCGCCCGTTGCCAGGAACGTGGGTTGCACACCGCGCTGGATACTTGTGGCCAGGCGCCGCCGGCGGTTTTTGCCCGGCTCCTCAATCACGCAGATCTGGTCCTGTATGATCTCAAACATTCGGACGAAGCGATTCACCGTGAATTGACCGGCGCCGGTTTGGCCACGATTCACGCCAACCTGCGTGAAGCGGCCCGCCGGGCACGGAAGGGTGACTTAAAGCTTTGGGTGCGCACGCCTCTGGTTCCCGGCGCGACGGCCGAACCGGCGGTGTTGAACTCAATCGGCAGGTTCTTGCGCGACGAATTTGATGGCGCCGTCGAACGTTGGGAGCTTTGCGCCTTTAATCCGTCGTGCAGCGCCAAATACCGCCGGTTGGGGCTGGCGTGGGATTATCCGGGGATTGGCCTGTTGACCGAAGCTGAAACCGCCGCTTTGCTGGCCGTCGCGCGCGCTGCCTGCGGTCGAAGCGACCTCGTCCGCCTCCAAGGAATCCGGCGGGCCCCGACGATGCCCGACTCGAACCAGGTTGAGATCATTTCTTCATGATCCGACAAAGTCTGAAAACACAGTCAACGATGCGCCGCGATGGAAGTTGTGACGCCCGGCACTTTGGGAAATACTCATTACGACCTCATCACCATGATCACCGCACAAGAAACCAATCGCAATCAACGATCCACCGGGACGCAAGGCGCCATGTTCCATACCCCGGATGGTGTCAATCATCTGGCCACGTTTGTTTTGGTCTGCTGCCTGTTCTGCCTCTCGGGGCTGTGCAACGGGATGATTGATGTTCTCAACAAACATTTTCAGAATTCGCTGCAGGTTTCCAAGGCCCAATCCGCTCTCGTGCAGGGCTTCTGGTACGGTGGTTACTTTTTGCTGGCCCTTCCGGCCGGCATGTTCGCCCGGCGTTTCGGTTACCGCGGTGGAATTCTGTTTGGATTGACGGTGATCACCATCGGCTGTGTTTGCTTTGTTCCGGTGACCAGGATCACCGGCTCGCAAATGGCAATTTTCAGCGTGTTTCTGCTGGCCTTGGGCTTGGTCGCCTGCGGGTTCACTTTTATCGAAACGATCGCCAATCCTTACGCCATAGTGCTGGGCTCACCCGAGGCCGGGGTGGCCCGCATCAATCTCGCGCAAAGCTGCAATGCCGTCGGCTGGATTTTTGGCCCGCTGTTGGGCGGCTCGTTCATTTTGTCCAAGACTGAGCAGGTCAATACCAGCAACGCCAGCCTTTACATACCCTATCTGATTGTCGCCGGCATTGTCACCGGGTTGATCGCCGCCTTTGCGATTGCGCCCGTGCCCGATCTTCATGCCAGGGAAGAAGCCCAAATGGCCGCGACCGGTCAAACCCGGGCACGTCCCTTGTTCAAGGAATGGCATTTCGTCCTGGCAATCGTATCACAATTCCTCTATTGCGCCGCCCAGACCGGCATCTTCAGCTTCTTTATCAACTACATGAAAGATCCGCACTATGTGCCGACATTGCCGCCGTGGCTGGCAGATTTGCTGCCTGCAAACATGAAATATGCTCAAGCCGGCGTGTGGCATATCACCGAGTATTGCGCCAGCGCCACGCTCTCCCTGGCGTTCATCTTCTTCACCCTGGGGCGATTCTCGGGCAGCGCGATTCTGCGATTTGCACCCGCACACCGGGTGCTGGGGATCTATGCCTTGTGCAATGTCATGCTCATGACGCTGGTGTTTCTGGGTTTGGGCTGGATTTCCGTGCTGGCCCTGATTCTAAGCTTCTTTTTCATGTCCATCATGTATCCCACCCACTTTGCCCTGGCCATTCGCGGCCTCGGCGAGCGGACCAAGCTGGCATCGTCCTGGATGGTGACGGCGATTGTGGGCGGCTCCGTGATGCCCATTCTCATGGGCTGGCTGGCGGACAACTATTCCATGCGCGTTGGGTTCCTTATGCCGCTGGCTTGCTTTGCTTTCATTGCGTTTTATGGTCTCAACTGGCGGCGGCTCTTTGCTCTGGACATGGAGCAAAACCCGCGGAATTAGCCTTTGATTTCATGGATGATTATTGGGGTGGATATGCTTTATCTTTTTGAAAATGCTTTCATGAAGCGTCGGAAAACTACGTTGCATGTCTTGGAGAGATGCCTTCTGATGGCTGTGGGCCTGGCTGCTTTGCTGTCCATGCCCATCCCAAACTTTGCCGCGCCCACCCCCAGATCCACTTTGGACAATGGCTGGACCAATCCGCCCAACAGCGCCCGTCTGCGTGCCTACTGGTGGTGGCTCAACGGCAACGTCACCAAGGAATCCATCACCCGCGACCTCGAACAGATGAAGGCCAAGGGCTTTGGCGGCGCGGTCATCATTGACGCCGGCGGCGCGGATCAGTGGGGTAACGCGCAGGTGCCGCACGGACCGACGTTCCTCTCACCCGAATGGCGCGCGCTTTACCAGCACGCGTTGCGCGAGGCCAACCGACTCGACTTGGAAATGAGTTTGAACATCCAGAGCGGCTGGAACCTCGGCGGCCCGATGGTCACGCCCGACGACGCCGCGAAGAAACTGGTGTGGTCGGAATTGCGCATGACCGGACCGACAAATTTCGATCAGACGCTGCCCGTGCCCCAGAGCCGGGAAAATTATTACCGCGACACGTTCGTAGTCGCCTATCGTATCCGGCCCGACCAGGCACCACATCGGCCGCTGGAAAACTGGCGTGAGAAGGCGTTGCTCAAAACGCTCGAACCGTTTTCCACGCCGAGCACCGCGCCGCTGTTTCAGGAATTTCCCGCCACGCCCGGCGAGGAGGACACCCGCGCGACGGGCGTCGTTGACCTGACGTCCAATCTCAACGCGAGCGGCGTGCTCAAATGGGACGCGCCCGCCGGCGACTGGCAGATTCTCCGGTTCGGCTGCACCATCGGCGATCATGCCTGCGTTTCGACGGCCAGCGAAGGCTGGCAACGCGCACCCGGCGCGTCGCATGATTCGTATGCGATTGACGTTTTCGACGCCGGTGCGTTCCAGCGCTACTGGAACGCCGTGGTCGAGCCGCTCATCGCCGACGCCGGGCCGCTCGCGGGAAATACTCTCAAATATCTCCACACCGACAGTTGGGAGGTCGAAAATGTCAACTGGACGCCGACCTTGCGTGCGGAATTTCACAAGCGCAACGGCTACGATCTGATTCCGTGGCTTCCCGTCATTGCCGGACGCATCGTCAACAGCCGCGAGGAGAGTGACCGGTTCCTGTTCGACTTCCGCAAAACGCTCGGCGACCTGGCGATTGACAACCATTACCGGTTGTTCCGCGACAACGCGCACCGGCACGGCCTGGAAATTCATCCCGAATCCGGCGGGCCGCACGCCGTGCCGATAGACGCCCAGAGCGATCTCGGTTGGGACGACGTGCCCATGAGCGAATTCTGGGCCTGGTCGTGGGAACACCGTATCGGCGACGAAAGCCGTTTCTTTGTCAAACAACCCGCCTCCGCCGCGCACACCTATGGACACATCATCACGCAGGATGAAGGCTTCACCACCATCGGCCCGAACTGGCAGGAACACATCTGGGACAACTTGAAGCCGTCCTTCGACAAGGCGCTCTGCGAAGGCATGAACCGCCTGGTCTGGCACGCGTTCGTCTGCTCGCCCGACTCAACCGGCGTTCCAGGCCAGCAGTATTTCGCCGGCACGCACCTGAACCCCAAGGTGACCTGGTGGGAAAAGTCCGCGCCGTTCTTCAGCTACATCAATCGCTGCCAGTTTATGTTGCAGCAGGGTTTGTTCGTCGCCGACGTTGCGTATTATTACGGCGATCACGTCCCGAATTTCGCGCAGCTCAAAAAATCCGACCCCGCGCACATCCTGCCCGGTTACGATTATGACGTCATCACGGAGGAAGCGTTGCTCACGCGCGCAAGTGTCCGCGACGGAAAAATTGTCCTGCCCGACGGCATGAGTTATCGCGTGCTCGTTCTGCCGGATCGCGTCCAGATTGCACTGCCAGTGCTGGAGAAGATCAAGGAGCTTGTCGCCGCCGGTGCAACCGTCATTGGATCCAAACCGGCGCGCGGTGAAACGCTGGAGAACTTTGCCGCTACCGATGCCGAAGTGAAAAAAATCGCGGATGAATTGTGGGGCGGTCAAACTGGCAGAGGCCGTGTCGTCGTCGGCAAGACCGCGCGGGAAGTGTTGCAGACCGACGGCGTGAAGCCGGATTGCAAATTTCAAGCCGGTGAGAATTCGCAGCTAGATTACATTCACCGGACAGCCGGTGACGCGGAGATTTATTTTGTGGCCAATCGGACAACTAATGCCGAGACGGCCATGACGACCGCTTTTCGTGTGACCGGCAAAGCTCCGGAACTTTGGAATCCGGTGACAGGTGAGCGTAAATTCGCCGCCGGCTACGAGGAAAAGGATGGACACACCTATGTGCCGCTGGATTTTGGCCCGTGTGGCTCGTGGTTTGCGGTCTTTCGCGAACCGGCATCAAAACATCCGACGACTTCGTATGACAATAGCCTGATTTTGAAACCCGTTCAGAAGATTTCCGGCGCATGGACAGTTCACTTCGACCCGAAATGGGGCGGGCCGGAATCAGTGCAGTTTGATTCGCTCGTGGACTGGACGACGCGGCCGGAGCCGGGCATCAAGTTTTATTCCGGCACGGCGACCTACGAAAAGACGTTCTCCATTTACGATTCCCCACTCCGCGCTCCTCACTCCGCGCTCTGGCTGGACCTCGGCGACGTGCGGGAACTCGCCGAAGTGAAAGTGAACGGCCAATCCTGCGGCATCATCTGGACTCCGCCGTTCCGCGCGGACATCACCGGCGCCGTGAAGCCCGGCGAAAACAAATTGGAGATCGAAGTTGTAAATTTCTGGCCCAACCGCATTATCGGTGACGCGAGCCTGCTGCCCGACCAGCGCTTCACGAAAACAAACATCCGCAACTTGAAGGCGAACACGGCCTTGATGGAATCCGGCCTGCTCGGCCCGGTCCGGATTTTGTCGCAGCAATGAATTTACCCGCCGACACCCCTTTGATATGACGCAGCGAACCATGAAACTCCAACTGGCAATTTCGAGAGCCGTCGCGCTGACATTTTTTGCGCTCGCAACTTTCGTTTCCACAAACGCGAGCGGCGCTCCGGCCAAACACACCTTCGCCATCGGCACCAATGATTTTCTGCTCGACGGCAAAACTTTTCAAATCCGCTGCGGCGAGATCCACGCGGCGCGCGTGCCCAGGGAATACTGGCGCAACCGTTTGCAAATGGCCAGGGCGATGGGACTCAACACCGTCTGCGCGTACCTTTTTTGGAATCAAATCGAGCCGCGGCCGGGTCAATTTGACTGGAGTGGCCAGGCCGACGTCGCGGAATTCTGCCGCATCGCGCAGCAGGAAGGTCTGTGGGTGATTTTGCGCCCCGGCCCCTATTCCTGCGCTGAATGGGAAATGGGCGGCCTGCCGTGGTGGCTGCTGAAAGACGACGGCATCCAGCTCCGCACGCGCGATCCGCGTTTCATGGCTGCCGCGACAAATTATTTGCATGAAGTCGGGAAACAATTTGGTCCGCTCCAAATCACTCACGGCGGGCCGATTCTCATGGTGCAGGTCGAAAATGAATACGGTTCCTACGGAAATGATACCGCCTACATGGGCGAATTGCGGAAGGCGATGCTCGATGCCGGCTTTGATGTGCCGCTCTTTGCCTGCAATCCATACTATGATTTGAAAAAAGGCTGCTGCACGGATTTGTTTCCCGTCGTGAATTTCGGGTCGGATCCCGCCCGCGGGTTCAAATCGCTTCGCGAAATTCTGCCGCAAGGCCCGCTGATATGCGGCGAATTTTATCCCGGCTGGTTTGACACGTGGGGACAGCCGCATCATCTCGGCAACACACCGCAATATCTCGCTGACCTCGCCTGCATGCTCACCAACGGCGAGTCGTTCAGCATTTACATGGTTCACGGCGGCACGACGTTCGGCCTTTGGTCGGGCGCGGACTATCCGTTCAAACCCGACACTTCCAGCTACGATTACGACGCGCCCATCAGCGAAGCCGGCTGGCCGACGGAGAAATTTTTCAAGACGCGCGAACTGTTTTCTCAACATCTTTTGCCCGGCGAAATCATTCCCGAACCGCCCGCAACCAATGCCGTGATCGCCATTGCTCCGGTCGAAGCCAGAGAATGCGCGCCGGTTTTTGCCAATTTGCCGAAGGGGATTGCCGATGCGTCGCCGCGCACAATGGAAGAATACGATCAAGGCCACGGCTGCATTTTGTATCGCACGACCATTCCCGCAGGCGCGGTGGCGACGCTGGAAGCCGCGAGTGTCCATGACTTTGGCTTTGTGTATCTCGACGGGCAGCGCGTCGGCGTGATGGACCGCCGTACGAACAATTTCAAAGTGAATTTGCCCGCGCGCGAAAAACCGGCGACGCTCGACCTTTTGGTGGAAGCGATGGGCCGGGTGAATTTTGGCACGGGCATCGCCGACCGAAAGGGCCTTCACGCGCCGGTGAAATTGGACGGCGTGGATTTGACCGGCTGGCGGATTTTCAATTTGCCGTTCGATGACAAAATGCTGGCGCGTTTGAAATTTTCGGACGGCAAAACGAATTCAAATCTGCCCGCATTCTGGCGCGCGACCGTGAACATCAAAACCCCCGGCGACACGTTTCTGGACCTGCGACCGTGGGGCAAGGGCGTGGTTTGGGTGAACGGCCATTGTCTCGGCCGTTTCTGGAACATCGGCCCGACGCAGACGATGTATGTGCCCGGCCCATGGCTCAAGCGGGGCAAAAATGAAATCGTGATTCTCGATTTAATCGGCCTGGGAAAACCCGTCGTTGCCGCGCTCGACCATCCGATTCTCAACGAACTGCATCCTGAATATGATTTCAGCAAAAATGAAAATTAAAACTTCCGGCACGCGGCTGCTTTTCGGCGCTTTGCTGTTTTTGTCTTTCAACGCGCGCGCCGATTTGGAATTTCATCCCGGCGAAGTCTGGCGGGACGCGAATGGCCAGCCGATTCAGGCGCACGGCGGCGGCATTCTCGTTCACGGCATCGTTTATTACTGGTATGGCGAAGACCGGACGCCGGGAATTCACAGCGCGGTTTCGTGTTATTCCTCGACGAATCTTCTCGATTGGAAACGTGAAGGCGTCGCGCTGTGGCAGACCAATTTGCCCCGCTATTACGATTCGCCGGTGTTTGTCGAACGGCCCAAAGTCATCTTCAATACGCGCACGAAAAAATTCGTGATGTGGATGCACGCAGAACAGTTCGGCTATCACTTCGCCTGCGCGGGCGTCGCGACGAGCGACACGCCAACCGGCCCGTTCGTGTTTCTCAAGACCATCCGTCCCATCACGAACGATTTTGGATTTCCCCCGGACGATCCCAACGGCCAGAAACAATTCGGCGGCACGTTTCGCGACATGAATCTTTTTATGGACGACGACGGCAAGGCTTACACCTTTTATTCGTCGGAGGATAATTGGACGATGTATGTCGTGCGGCTCAATGACGATTTCACCGGCCCGGAATTGCCCGCCGTTGAAAACAAAACGTGGGCGCGCATTCTCGTCCGGCGAATGCGCGAAGGCGCGGCGCCGTTCAAGTGGAATGGAAAATACTTTTTGATCACCTCAGCCTGCACGGGCTGGAGATCGAACGCAGCGGAGTTTGCGTCGTCCGACAACATTCTCGGGCCATGGAAATCATCCGGCAATCCTTGTGTTGGAACAAATGCAGACACAACGTTCGGTTCGCAAAGCACCTTTGTCCTGCCCGCGCCGGGCAGAACCAACGATTTGATTTTCATGGCCGACCGTTGGAATCCGCAGAATCTTCCCGACTCGCGATACGTCTGGCTGCCGTTCACGATGAAAACAAACGGAACATTCACAATCCAATGGTACGACCGCTGGGGGTTTTCCACTTTTTGAGAATGATGACATTTTTCCCGTCCACGCCGTCGAATTACGGATTGATTTTGAACGAACAAACAGCTACTTAAAATTCAGATGAGCTTGAAGATGCAACTGCAACTTGGAATGGATTCACGCAGCCTTGTACTCCGCGCGCAACCAGTGTTCTGCAAGCCACACGACATCGTTGATGCAACCGGCGAGTGCGCCCGCGTGTGTCGGACCCGTGGAATCTTACCATCCCGGCCAATCTTTGATTTATGAAAAAAAATTCTGTTCGCATCGGACTGTTCGGCATCGGTCTTGACACTTACTGGCCGCAGTTTCCCGGCTTGCTGGGTCGGTTGACCGGTTACCAGCGCCAGATTGCCGGCCAGCTCCGGCAGTATGGAGCGGACCTGGCCGACGCGGGCTTGGTGGACAATCCGAAGAAGGCCCTTGAAGCCGCCTCGCTTTTTCGCCGCGAGGAGGTGGATTTGATTTTTCTCTACATTTCCACTTACGCGCTGAGTTCCACCGTGTTGCCCGTTGTGCAGCAGGCACGTGTTCCGGTCGTCGTGTTGAATTTGCAGCCGGTGCCGCAACTGGATTACGCGAAATTCAATGCGCTGGGAGATCGCGGCCTGATGACCGGCGTCTGGCTGGAACATTGCCAGGCCTGCAACGCGCCGGAAATTGCCTGTGTCTTCAATCGTGCGGGCGTCGCTTATCATCTGGTCACCGGTTACCTCAAGGATGCGGCCGCGTGGCAGGAAATCCGGGACTGGGTGGAGGCGGCGAACGTGGCCGCGGCAATGCGCCGCAACCGGCTGGGAGTGCTCGGCCATTATTACTGCGGGATGCTGGATGTTTACAGCGACATGACGCAGCAATCCGCGGCGTTCGGCAATCACTTCGAATTGCTGGAGATGTGCCAGCTTCACAAGTTGCGTGAAGCAATCACGAAACGGCAGGTGAACGCCAAGCTCGCGCAGTTCCGCCGCGAGTTTGAGGTCTCCAAGGAGTGCGAAAGAAGCGAACTCGAGCGCGCAGCGAAAACTTCCTGCGCCCTCGACGCGCTGGCAAAAAAACACAACCTCGGCTCGCTCGCCTATTATTACGAGAGCGAGGACGGTTATGCGTATCGCGATATCGCCACTTCGATTATCGCGGGCAACACGCTCTTGACCGGGCACAACGTGCCGGTGGCGGGCGAATGCGAAATCAAAAACGCCCAGGCCATGAAGATCATGGACTTGTTCGGCACGGGCGGTTCGTTCAGCGAATTCTATCTGGCGGACTTCAAGGACGACGTGGTGTATCTCGGCCACGACGGTCCGGCGCACTTTGCGATTGCCGAGGGCCGCGTGGGCCTTGTGCCGCTGTCGGTCTATCACGGCAAACCGGGCAGGGGACTTTCGATTCAGATGACCGTGAAGCACGGGCCGGTGACGCTGCTTTCCGTCGTGCAAAGCGCGGGCGGCAAACTGTCATTGCTCATGGCGGAAGGCGAATCAGTCGCCGGGCCGGTCATGCAAATTGGTAACACAAACAGCCGCTATCATTTTTCCATTGGAACGAAGGCGTTCATCAATGAGTGGTCCAAGGCCGGTCCGGCGCATCATTGCGCCATTGGCATCGGACACATTGCGAACAAAATCGAGAAGCTCGGCGCGCTGCTGAATCTGGAAACCGTGCGGGTTTGTTGATCGGGGCACCGAAGGCACCAGCGGTCGGTCTTTCCGTCCCTCTTGAGTGCCATGCTGTTCGTTATCACCTTTCCGCCACGCGCAGGTTGCGAATGCAGTCAAAATTCCGGTCCTTGCTTGCCACTTCCCAGCGCCGCCGCGTTTCATCCGTTTTCTTGGCGACAATATGTTCCATCACTTCCTGCCACGTCCGCGTGGCCAGCTTAGGATCGGTGGCGTTGAGATAAACCTTCGCCAGGCCGAGGCTGATGGACGGCTGGCGTTCCGTCTCGTTCATGGCGTTGACCTTTTGATCCGCGTCATACAGACTTGCGATCAAAAGGCTATTAATATAAGTTTGGGGTTATTATGCGTCCCCGAACTGAAATTCCCGCCGCGCAGGGACACCAGAGGCATAAAGGATTTTGCATCCGGTTTTGTGGGTGAAAAATGCGGTCACGACGGTTTAATTCTGAAGAGCCAAGTTTTTTTGGATGGGGCAGAGCCCAATTAATTATTTGATTGCCCGACGATTTTCAGAAGCTGCCTTATTCAACAGCCCGGCTGCTTAAAGAAAACTATAATCATTCAAAATAATCAAAGTCGCCCTTGATACAGCGCCTTTTGCATGTAAGATAAGTAAAGTTAAAGGGCGGAATTAATAATCATGAATAACGATTTCCTCAGCGGGCCGTTGCTGTTTTAGGGATCCCGATATGTCATTCAGAAACAGAAATCAACTCCTATCCCGCTCCATCCGTTTGACCTGTTTGCACAGCCTTCATTTTTTATGAAAACTCAAATCAACTTGCCGTTCCTGCGTCTCCATTTTCTGTGGGCCGCCAGCCTGTCCTGCGTCTTTTGTTTGTTCGTTGTCACGGGCGTTCGCGCCGGGCTGACCTTGGAGATGGACCTAGTCCGTTACAATTACGGCGACAATTATTACTACTATTTCTTTCCCTACCTGAGCACGAACACCACGCCGCCCAATGTTTCGTTTGGCGATTATTATGTCACCTCACCAGGATTCCCCACCAACGGAGCCACCGCACTGTATCATTTCGACACAAATGGCTTCAATCAGGTTGGCGGCGGCGCGGGAGGATTCTCGTTTTTCGACGCGCCGGACTTCAACGCCTCTTTCATAAAAAGTCTGACGAACGGCCAGTGGTCCATATTTGTCACCAATTCCATGATGACCAATGTTTATTATTTTACCGTCACGGCCAACATTGACACCAATTCCCTGCCCAACGTGGTCGTCACGTTTCCCACCAACGGCGCGGTGAACGTCACGAACCAGCCCACGTTTACCTGGCAAGGCCCGACCAATTACAGCGATCTTGTCGTTTACGAATATAACAACAGTCCCTACCTGCCGGTCACGCAAACCAGTTGGACCAGCCCGAGCGCACTTTATCAGGGCATAAACAACTTCACCGCGCATTATGACAGCAATTCGACCACCGCCGTTGTCTGTTCCATACCTCTCGACAATGGTTCGAATCCTATCTCCAGTTGGGTTTCCACATCGCATCTGCAAACTTACTTCGATTCCCAGTTCACGGTCGGCGCCGTGGATACATCGGGCACCTTCCACACTTTGGTCGCGCAATATACCTGGGACGGGACGAATGCGGACGGCACGGCTTCGGGAGCGGACAGCTCCGGCAGCGGCTACGACATGAACTTCGGCGGCGGTTTCGGTGCACAGGGCGGCGTGAATTGGACGACGGATGCAGAGGCCGGCCCGGGCGCGATCCAGTTCCACAACGGCGACAACAACAGCGCCGGTTTTGTGGGCTGGAATCCGACGCCGGCCGGTTTGCTCACGGCGCTGTCCGGCGGCTTCTCAATTTCTTGCTGGATCAAGACCACGCAGAGCGGCTACTCGTGGGATACCGGCCCGGCTTATTACGGCGCAGGAATTGTTTCAGCGGACAACAACGGCCTGGCCAATGACGTGATTCCTCTCGCATTGACGGGAAACAAAATCGGCTTCAACACTGGCGGAGATGTGGAGGATGTCACGTTGAATTCCTCTGCCTCCGTCAACGACGGAAATTATCACCACATCGTCGTCACCCGAAACCAAGGCACGGGGCAAAAAATTATTTACATTGATGGCGTGCTGGACAGCTTCAGTTCCGGCACGACGAATCTGCTGACTGATCCTAAATTGTTGACCGTCGGCGCGCTTTCGGATGCGGGAATTTCCGACGCAGCCTCCACCAGTTATTACAACGGCTACGATGGGGTGCTGGACGATTTGCAGATTTACACCGGCGTGCTCTCGGCAGGCGATGTGGCAAATCTATTTGCCAATCCCGGTTCGACCGCCGCCAACGGAGGTGGTGCCAGCGGTGGCCACACAAACGTCGTTTACTATTCTTTCGAGGACGACAATCTTTTTGCCCACGATTTTTCCGGGCATGGCAACGACATCGGCGGCTATGGATGGTTTTCGGTTGCTCCTTACATGACCAATGATGCCGCCGCCGGGTCTTATGCGGTGGGCTACACCGGCTCAGGCTGGCAAAGTCCGCCCACCAACCTGGTGGCCACGCTCGCGGGCAGCTTTTCGGTTTCGCTCTGGGCCAGAACTTCGGATGATCCGGGCAACGATTCCGACACGGCTGATTCCGGGGCCGGCCTGCTGTCCGCGAATTCCGACCAGGTCATTCCCATGGCGCAGACCGGAAGCAAACTGGCATTTCTGACTGGCGGAGGCACAGTCGATACTTTGCACTCGGCGACTTCCATCAACACCGGAAGCTATGTTCACTTGGTGGTGACCCGCGATCAGAACTCGGGGGAGAAAAAGATTTATGTCAATGGCGCCTTGGACGCTTCCGACGTGGGCGTCGCCGGCCAATTAAGCACAGGCTCAGATCCCACGCTTTGGCTCGGCTTTAACTCGACGTTTTCTGCGGGATTTATCGGAGACATGGATGAAGTCCAGATTTATTCTGGCGTGCTTTCCGACGCGGAGGTGGCTTATTTGTATAATCATCCGGGAACAACCGTCGCGGACACCACCGGTCAGAATTCCGGTCCGGATTTTAACGCCTCCCTCAACACTTCCAATCTACCATGGGCCACGAGCGGTGATACCAGCTGGTTTGTGGAAACCACCAACACTTACGACGGCGTGTCGGCGGCACAAAGCGGCAGCGTGACCAATAATCAATCTTCGACCCTCTCGGTCACCGTCACCGGTCCGGGAACGCTGGCGTTTTACTGGTCGAGCATCGCCAACGACCCGAACGGCGGCTTCAATTATGAATTTGATCTGGACGGCGGCTACATGGATAACATCGTCGGTGACACGTCGTGGTATCAAGATGGTCCTTTCAACATACCAGCCGGCCAGCACACCTTGACCTGGACGGTGACCGCCAACAGCGATACGGATCCCACTCAAGCCGGATTTTTGGATCAAGTGAGTTATGTTCCCGCCACGCCTCCAGTCATCACGCTGAATCCATTCAGCCAGACCAATTATCCCGGATATCCGGTGGGTCTGCTGGCGAACGCTTCGGGTTCCCCCGCACCCACATGGCAGTGGTTCGAGGTGGGCAATGCGAACCCTATTCCGAATGCCACGAGCGCGCTCTTCATTCCCTCGAACTCGGGGACTCCAGCCGTGGCCGGAGATTATTACGCGGTGGCCAGCAATTTCGTCGGCAGTTCGACGACACTGACGGCTACCGTGACCTTCGTCAGCACATTGCCACCTCCCGATTGGACGAGCGTGATGAAATCTCCCTTCTCGGTGGATGATTTTTATTACGGCTGCGTTTTGGATTCGGCCGGCAACATCTATGCCGCCGCGGAATTCTCCGGGACCAACTCGGTCGGCACGAACATCGTGGTCGCCGGCAGCGGCGGAAACGCGGCGGCCATCGTGAAACAATCACCGGCGGGTGACACACTTTGGTTTGGGGCGATCACGAATGGCGGGAACGGTCACGCGCGCGCCCAGACGGTGGCTTCCGCCCCGGGGGATGGCGTGTATGTTGCCGGGAACTTCGTCGGCACCAACTGGCTTGGAACCAACGCGCTGATTGATGCAGGTTCCGGCAGCATATTTCTCGCGCGTTTTGATGCCAGCGGCTCCAACGTCTGGCTGAAAGGCATTGGCGGGACCTCCGGCCTCTTTACCGTGCTTAACTGCCTGGCGTCCGACCCCGCCGGCAACGTGACCCTTTCCGGCGTTTTCTCGGGCACGGTCAATTTTGGCGGAACCAACATCGTCACCGCCGCCGGCCAGCAGACTTTCCTGGTGCAATATGATGCCACCGGTTCGCTCAACTGGGTGGTGATTCCTTCCGGTTGGTTCGAGTACCTGACCTATGGCGGGGGGTGCATTTACGGAGCCATGATGAACACGTCGCCCAATGTATCCGTTGGCACTCTCTCCCTGGTCACGGATCGTCGGTGGACCCTCGCGGCCTTGAACAGCACAAATGGCCACGCGCTTTGGTTGGACGGCGTCGGCGCGGCATCCGGCCAGGGAGGGCCCTCAGTGATTGATGACGTGCCTGGGTTGGCTGTCTCCGGCAGCAATATTTTTCTGGTGGGCACCGCCTACGGCTCCAGCGCCACCTTCGGGTCTTTCACAGTTACCAATGTGGGAACCTCCGGACAATACTTTGCCCGTTATGACACAAATGGCACGCCCCAGCTCGCGGTTGGTTTTGGCAGTCAGACTACACGGCCATGGGAGGTGACCGCGAATACGTCAGGTAATGTTTATGCCAGCGGGGACTTTGACACGCTTTCCGCATTCGGCAGTCAAATCATCGCTGCGACCCCCCAGAATTCGCTCGGGAGCGGTTACTTCAGCCAGGCGTTTGTGGCGAAGTTTGACCGCAATGGCAACCCCATCTGGGCACGCCCGGCGACTTCAAGCGCCCCGAGCTACACCAGTTCAACCAACCTGGTCAACTTCCGCGGTATCGCTCTGGCGTCCGATGGCGTTTGGGTCAGTGGGTTTGGCAAGGGCGTCATTACCTTTGGTGCAATAACACGCTACAGCAACGCAGAGTACATATTCTTTGGCTTTGGCGGTTTTGGCTCCGTTTACGTTATATGGCATGACAGCGGTTTTCTGGCGAAGGTCACCGATGTGGGTACTCCAGCCGTCATCACGCAGGATCTACCCACCAGCCTGACCAATCAGTGCGGGTCATACTTTGCTCTTAGTGTGACGGCAACAAACCCCGCTCCGTTGTATTATCAATGGTATTTATCCCGGACCAACCTTATCGCCGGAGCCACCAATACCGCCTTGGATTTTTATCCCGCATCCGTTTCCCAATCGGGTGACTATTCCGTGGTGGTTGATGACGCCTTTGGCAGCGTGACCAGTTCGGCGGTAGCTTTGAGTGTGGTGGACACCACCCCGCCGGAGATTTTCCTAAACGGCGATTTGCAGATCGTGACGGCATGCCCTGCCGACTATGTGGATCCAGGTGCGTCGGCTTATGACTCTTGTGATGGCAGTCTTCCGGTGACCGTCTATGGCGCTTCGAGCCTCGTCCTTGGCACTAACGTGCTGGCTTACGTGGCGACTGACTCCAGCGGCAACTCGGGGACCAACACGCGCACGGTTGTGGTGGTGCCGGTCACCAATCCGCCGGCCATATCAATCATCGGCGCCAACCCCATGCAGGTGGTGGTGAACAGTTCCTTTGTTGATCCGGGCCAGACAGCGGTGGATTTTTGCGGCAACCCCCTGTCGGTCACTGTTACCGGCTCTGTAAACCCAAATGCCGACGGTGCTTATACTCTCACTTACACTACAACGGATGCTCATGGCCTCTCAACCACCAATACACGCACTGTATTGGTGGAAGACTCCATCCAGTGTGTTTCCGCACTGCCGGGTCTGATTAGCTGGTGGACCGCTGATGGGAATGCCCAGGATGTGCTAGGCGCTCACAATGGAACCTTGGAAAATGGTGCGACCATCGTCCCCGGTTTCAATGGGCAGGCCTTCAGTTTCGATGGCGTCAGCAGTTACGTTGACATTGGAGTCTGGTCCCCAGGCATCACCTGGACGATTGAGGCCTGGGTAAATCCTTCATCGCTCCCGGCGGGTCAGCATATCATCGCCGGCGGCTTGGCGGCCTGTTTGGATTGGGCGATCGTGCTGACCGATGGTCATCTGGGCGTTGTCACCCGGCCTTCGTCATTCGTATGTCTGCAAACGACCGAATCGGCTTTGCCTATTTCTACCAACACTTGGTATCACGTCGTTGGAACTTGTGATGGCACCACGGCCAGAATTTACGTCAACGGCGTGTTCCAGAATTCCGCCCCGGTCTTATTGAACTATAGCGGCTATCCGGCACAGGCGGGAATCGGCGGCGGCCTCTTTTGGTCCGGCAACAGCTTCCCCGGATTGATTGATGAGGTGGCGATTTATAACCGTGCGTTGTCCGCGACTGAAATTGGCAATATTTATAATGCCGGCATCTCTGGAAGATGCACTTTGGACCCCGCGATTTTCAGCTTTGCTCCGGCCAGCGGAATGGTTGGAAATGTGGTGACCATCGAGGGTACGAATTTCTTCAACGTATCAAGTGTTTCATTCAATGGAACGCCGGCATCCTTCACGGTTGGTTCAATTGGCGAAATAGCCGCCTATGTGCCAACCAATGTGATCACGGGGCCGATCACGGTGGTGACTGGCATCGGCACGGCGGTAACGACCAACAGCTTCACTGTCGAGACGACCACCACGCCCGCCTGCTCGCCTGCACCGTCGGGCTTGGTGGGTTGGTGGCCAGCCGAGGGCAACGCGCTGGATGCGGCCGCCCGCGACGATGGAACGCTCCAGGGCGGAGTTGCCTATGTGCCCGGCATGGTTGGCCAGGCATTCTCCCTAAATGGAACCAACGGTTATGTCGTGTTCCCCGCCAGCTCCAATTTGAATGTCGGCTTGGGTGCGGGATTGACCATCGAGGGATGGATTGATCCTGCCTCCGTTTCCGCTGCGCAGGCGATGGTTGAATGGCACAACCAATACGGCATTTACGGTGTACAGTTCTGGATTTCGATGCCGACGCCGAACGGTACGGGTTCCGGTTGTCTATATGCCAATCTGATGGATACGGTCGGCTATTCCCACCAGTTCGCGTCGGCTCCGGGATTGGTCGTGTCCAACGCTTTCCAGCATGTTGGGCTTACCTACGACAACAGCTCCGGTCTGGCCTCGCTTTATCTCAACGGAGCGTTGGTGGCTCAGCAAAACCTCGGCATCTTCACGCCTCAAACAAGCTATGATCTCTATTTTGGGGTTCACCCCCAGATTGGCGACTACTGGGCCGGCTTGATGGATGAGTTCAGCCTCTACAATCGCAGCCTGGCTCCCGAGGAGATTGGGGCCATATACAACGCCGGTTCCACGGGCAAATGTCCAACCTCGCCTGGGATTATTTACCAACCCACCAATGTGGCGCTCAATGAAGGTCTCAATGCCGTGTTCAGCGTGACGGCCAGCGGCACGCCGCCGCTCATCTATCAGTGGTATAAGGGAAGCCAGTCTCTGAGCAACAACGCCCATGTGTCCGGCGCGACCAATCAAACCCTGACCTTGGCCCGCATCACCAGCGCTGATGTCGCCGAGTATTGGGTGGCGATCACCAATGCCTTTGGGAACACCAACAGTGCCATGGCCTTGCTCGCCGTCACCAATGATTTCGACCTGCAATTGCTGGGCGTGACCGGTTCGCCGCAAGCGGTCTCGGGGCTTCCGATGGAAATCACCTGGTCCGTTACCAACATGGGTGGGGCCAATTACAACGGCGCCTTCCATGAGCAGGTGTTTTTGTCGCCCAATGCCGCCGGGTCCAACAGCATATACTATACGACCTTCAACTTCTCCGGCAGCATCCCGGCGGGTCATGCCATTACCTTGTCCGGCTTCATCACGCCCGACCTCAACCTTTCCGGTGACCAGTGGATTGTAATCAATACGGATGCGAACACCCAGGTTCCCGGCGGCAATGGCGAGACGAATAACAGCGGGATCTCCGCCAGCCCGGTGAACATCCTCCTCCAACCGCTGCCGGCCCTGCAATTGTTCTATGTCAATGCGCCGCCCTCGGCGTTCGCGGGTCAGCCGGTTACCATCACATGGGGCGTGACCAATGCCGGCACTGGCGGCACGAGCACCACTCGCTGGAACGATGGTGTGTGGCTCTCGACCGATGGATTAATCGACAATACCGCCACTTTCATTGGCTATGTGCCCAACGCTAGCTCCCTCAATGCTGGAGAGAGTTATGCCAGCAGCCTGACGGTGACCCTCCCGCCGCAATTGGAAGGCAACTATTATTTTATCATTCAAACTGACTACGGCCAACGCGTGATCGAACGCCAGCGGATCAACGACATACTCGTAGGCGGGCCAACACTGGTCCAGGTTCCGCCACTGCCGGAGCTGCAAATGACGAGTGTCACGGCGCCCCAGGCAGCATTTTCCGGGCAGAACACTGCCATTTCATGGACCGTCGCCAACGGGGGGACGGGAGCAACAGTGCAAGGCTTCTGGTATGATACGGTTTACCTCTCGCCGACCAACGTGTTCGACACCAACGCCGTGCTGTTGACTTTTGCGCAACATATCGGCGCGCTGGCCAGTGGCGGCAGTTACTCGGTCACTAATTTCCCGGTCACACTGCCCGCGGGCATCAGTGGCAATTACTATTTCCTGGTGGTGGCGGATAGCGACCGGCAGGTTTACCAACTGTCGCGCGAACAAAATATGGCCGCCTCCAGCCCGGCCACCCAGGTATTGCTGACGCCGCCGCCCGATCTTGCCGCTGGGCAGATCACCGCCCCCGGCACGATTTATTCCGCCCACTCTTTTATCGTCACCAATGTGGTGGCGAATGTGGGTGCCAGCGCGACTCCGAATACTTCCTGGTACGACAATTACTATTTGTCACCCACGACCAACCTCGATTTCAACACCGCCATCTACCTGAATTCCTTTGGGCGCTATCCGGGCCTGCAGGCTGGACAGTCCTACACAAACATTGTTGGCCTTACCGTTCCCGATGGCTTGTCCGGGACCTTCTACCTGTTCGTTTTCGCCGACGCGGGCAACCAGGTTTTCGAGTTGAACAAGACCAATAATATTGCTTTCGATCCGGTGCCCATCGTGGTTCAGAATATTTTGCCGGATTTGGTCGTGATGAATGTGCAGGCCCCGGCAACGGCGGCGCCCGGGTCTGGAGTGTTGGTTTCCTGGACGGTACGAAACCAGGGTGCCATTGACACCGCAGCCGGCAGCTGGATTGACACCGTGCTATTGTCCGCGAATGCCAGCGGCGCCAACAGCATTACCTTGGGCAACTTTGCTCATTACGGGTTGCTCAACCCGGGTGACAGTTACACTGTTACCAATCAATCCGTGACCATTCCCTACGGATTGACCTATGGTGCCTACTACCTGTTCGTGGTCGCTGACACTTATAATAACGTCTACCTTGGTTCCAACAGTGTTGACCGGACCAGCCCTCCGCATGCAATCACATTATTTACGCAGACTGCTGACCTGAGCGCTGGCGCAGTCAGCGCTCCAACAAACGTGGTTGGCGGCGGCTGGTTCAATGTCTCCTGGGCAGTGACCAATCTGGGGCCGGGCCAGACCCATGCTTCCTATTGGGATGATTCGGTCTATTTATCAACCAATTCCAGTGACTATCTTTCAACGAATTCGCTGCCACTGGCGCAGGACCTCCTGCTGGGCAGCATTCAGCATTTAAACGACCTTTCCCCCGGGGCGTCCTATACCAACTCCCTTTATGTCGAGGCTCCCGTCACCATGTCCGGAGATTTCACCCTTTATGTGCTGACTGATTCAGGTCGGCGGGTGGTCGAGGACACCATCCGGTCCAATAATGTTGCCTTTGCGACGGACCTGCTTGATGTCCAGATGGCTCCGTCGGTTTTATCGCCGGATTTGGCGGTCACCCAGGTTTCGGTTCCGACACAGGCCTTCAGCAGCCAGACCTTCCCG
>Ga0265323_10000113_pt1 | contig 47313 bp, 38 predicted proteins | sample 41225metaG_FD_193580 | JGI IMG/M metagenome (GOLD analysis project Ga0265323, IMG submission 193580) | Rhizosphere microbial communities from Carex aquatilis grown in University of Washington, Seatle, WA, United States - 4-12-25 metaG | ecosystem: Host-associated > Plants > Roots > Rhizosphere...
GAGCGCCGGGCGGGTCGCCGGGGACGGCATTGCCCCGGCGGACATGACCGCGAAGTCGAGCCCGTGGGAAAACATTGAATCAACGATGCGCGCGGCTAGATTGTGCAAATTCGCCCTTCCTGTTTCAAACGGAAGCCTTTCCCCGGAAATCCGCGCATGCCAACAGCCAGCAATTCGTGTGGTGCCGCCCATAGCCGCTCAATCAACGCGGGCCGGGGGAAATGAACCGCGATGAACCCGCCTGTTCATTGGGTTGTGATGCAATATGTTTATCGCAACTTTGTTCGAAGACCCAATCTGCGTCGGTTCGTGACCCGGCTGATCGAGGGGAATCGGGAGCTGGACATCTCATTGTTGGGGGCCGTCATTCGCATTCATTCAATCAAGGAACACGGATACCTGCGGGCCTCCCGAAAAATACGGAATTCCTCGCTTTTGTCTGACGAACTGCCTGCCATCATAAACCTGGCTTCGATCCTGTGCGATGGAGACACCTTCGTCGATATTGGAGCCAATGTAGGAATCTATTCGCTCACGCTTGCCCGGATGAATCGCGTGTTTTCCGGCATCCGGTTCTACGCATTCGAGGCGAATCCGGACACTTTCTCCAGGCTCGCGGTTCATGCGGAATCCCTTGGCGTTCGGGCGCAGAATCTGGCGATTTCAGATCGCAATGGTTCACTGGATTTTGTCGCGGGAGCAGTTTCGCACGTGTTTACAACGGTCGACAACGCGACAGAATGTTCCAATATGCACGAACGATGTTCCGTTCCATGCCGCCGGCTCGATTCGCTTGATATCGAGGGGGACTCACTGGTTCTCAAGATCGATGTCGAGGGGCAGGAGAAGAACGTTCTCGACGGCGCATCGGAGCTGTTTTGCGCCGGCCGAATCAAGGCGGTGTATCTCGACGGCTACAAGAACCGGGAGATTGAAGGCTTCCTCCGCCAGCACGGGTTTGCATTTTTTGAGGGCCGAACCCTGGAGCCTGTTCGCGGGGGTGTCTATAGTCTCCTTGCGGTGAGATCCGCGCCGGGCACGGGACCGGCGCATGGATGACGCGGCGGCAGCGCGTCTCCTCGGGCGCTCGCGCGGGCGGGAAGAAGCCCCCGTGCCGCCGCGTCGCGCAAGCCGGGAAGAACGAGCGAGCGGCCGCCATGCGGATCCAAGCCACTCCCGACGCAAAGAACTGACTTGGATTTCTTTGAAGTATCCCCATACAGTCCCCGCCCTCGAAATTGCACCCGCGATCTCATGCATCTGATCACCACTCGTAAGCAGCTGAGCCCGAATGTCACCCGCCTCGATGTCGCCGCACCGCGCATCGCACAGATCCGGCGCCCGGGCCAGTTCGTCATCGTGCGCCGTGGGGTCGGATCCGAGCGCATCCCGCTGACCATTGCCGATGGCGATCCCGGGGCGGGCACGATCGCACTGGTCATCCAGTCGGTCGGAAAGAGCACGCGCGAGCTCGTCGCGCTCCAGCCCGGCGACGCAATCCAGGACATCTCCGGGCCGCTTGGCGTGCCCACCGAGTTGATCGAACGCGGAAAGGCATTGTGCATCGGCGGCGGGGTCGGGACAGCGGTCGTCCATCCGATCGCGCAGGGCCTTCAACGCCGCGGCGTGCAGGTGGTCAGCGTCATCGGAGGTCGCTCGCGGGAATGGGTGATCTTCGAGGATGAACTTCGCCGTGTCGGCGAGGTGCTGGTCTGCACCGATGACGGCAGCTATGGGCGGAAAGGCTTTGTGACCGACGTCGCCCGCGACGTGCTTGCCGCAGGCGGCGTTGACATCGTGTACGCGGTGGGGCCGGTGCCGATGATGCGCGCCGTGGCCAATCTGACCCGCCCGCTCAATGTGCACACCGTCGTGTCGCTCAATCCCGTCATGGTGGATGGCACGGGAATGTGCGGCGGCTGCCGCGTCAGCGTCGGCGGCGAAACGAAATTCGCGTGCGTCGACGGCCCGGAGTTCGACGGGCACAAGGTCGATTTCGATCTTCTTGCGGACCGCCTCGGGACGTACCGCGCGTACGAGCAACAATCCCTGACCCGCCAGGAGGAAAACTGCCGCGCCGGGCTGAACAAATGAGCACGCCAACCAAGCTTTCCATGAAAGAGCGCCTGGCCGTCCAGCGCCAGTCGATGCCCGAACAGGACGCCACCGAGCGCAGCCGGAATTTCAGCGAGGTGAACTTCGGCTTCACCGAGCAGCTCGCAATGCTCGAAGCCCAGCGCTGCATTCAGTGCAAGGAGGCGCGATGCATGGCCGGATGCCCGGTCATGGTGAACATTCCCCGCTTCATCCGCTCTGTCGCGGAGGGCAATTTCGCCGCGGCGGCCGAGAGCCTGTTGGGCGACAATGCACTGCCCGCGGTGACCGGGCGTGTCTGCCCGCAGGAAACGCAATGCGAGATCGAGTGCGTTCGCGGAGTCAAGGGCGCACCGGTCGCGATCGGCCATCTTGAGCGCTTTGTCGCCGACTGGGCCCGGCAACAGGGACCCACCGCAGACGTCGCGCCGAGACCTGCGAGCGGCCGAAAGGTCGCCGTCGTGGGCGCGGGGCCGGCCGGACTGACTGCTGCCGGCGAGCTGGTAAAATCGGGCCACGATGTCACGGTTTTCGAGGCGCTTCACCAACCCGGCGGCGTTCTGGTCTACGGCATCCCCGAGTTCCGTCTGCCGAAGAAGATCGTCGACCAGGAAGTCGGCCGTCTGCAGCGGGCCGGCGTGAAGATCGAATGCAATGTCGTCATCGGCCGCACGTTCACGCTGGGCGAGCTGCGCGAACGATTCGACGCCGTGTTCATCGCCAATGGAGCGGGCCTGCCTGTGTTCATGAACGTGCCCGGCGAGAACCTCAAGGGCGTCTATTCCGCCAACGAGTACCTCACACGGGTGAACCTGATGGCTGCCTACGAGTTTCCGCAAGCCGACACTCCCGTGCTAATCGGTTCGCGCGTGGCGGTGATCGGCGGCGGCAATGTGGCCATGGATTCCGCACGGACGGCCAAGCGCCTGGGTGCCGGCGAATCGGCAATTGTCTACCGCCGCACCCGCAACGAGATGCCGGCGCGCTCGGAGGAGGTTCATCACGCCGAGCAGGAAGGCATCCGGTTTGAGATGCTTGCGGCGCCCGTCGAGGTGCTGGGCAATCCGCAACGCTGGGTGACCGGCCTCCGATGCATCCGAATGCAACTCGGAGAGCCCGATGCCTCCGGCCGCCGGAGCCCGACCCCAATCCCCGGCTCCGAATTCGTCCTCGATTGCGACATTGTTGTGGTGGCGGTCGGCACGCGGGCCAATCCGCTGCTGACCGCGACCTGCCCCGACCTTGTGCTCAGCCGGCGGGGAAACATCGCCGTCGACGCCAACGGAATGACGAACCTCCCCGGCGTGTTCGCCGGCGGCGATATCGTGCGCGGGGCGGCCACCGTGATTCTCGCGATGGGCGACGGCAAGCGCGCGGCGCGTGCGATTGATGTTTACCTGGCGACGCAGGGCCCGACTGCAGCAGGCTCCTCGTGACGCTATCCGGCAACCTCCGGCCGCTATACATCCTCGGAGTCGCGATCAAAGCGGCCTGAAGCCCTGGGCCGGCAGCCCCGGAGTTGAGAATCGCTTCCGGATCGAGAAAACGGATACCTTCAGTTGGCGCCGGGCAAGAAATCCGGAAATCACCCGGCCCTTCCGGGCTCCGCCAAAATGGCGCAGCCATTTTTTACTAGCAGCGCGGAGGGCGAAGCCCGACACGCTGCTAGCGCCGGACGATCGGTTCGCCGTCGCTCACGTGCAGCGTCAGTCCGGCGGTGTCGACGTTCTTCGCATTCTCGATCACGAGGCCCCGTTGTGCTGTGATGTCACAACGCTCGAACACGATGCCGTCGATGAGGCTGTCCGTCAGTCCGCGGATTCTGCCGACCGAGCCGGCGTTGCCGTGGATGTTCACGAGCTTGATGTTGCGCAACGTCGGGGGGACATGCACCGCGCCGGGCCTGTTGATCCGCATGTTCCACTCGAGATCGAACTCGAACGCCTGCCGCACGTCGCGCATCTCGATGTTGCGGTAAACGATGTTCTCCACCACCCCGCCGCGGCTCGGCTGCGACTTGAAACGGATTGGCGCCCAGTTTCCCGCTTCGGCGAGGCAATCGCGCACCTCGACGTTGCGAATCCCTCCGGACGTTTCGCTGCCCATCGCCGCGCCGCCATGGCCGTAGGCGAAGCGGGTCTTCTCGATCACGATGTCCTCGCTCGGGCGGTTCACCCGGCGGCCGTCCTCGTCGCTGCCCGATTTGATCGAGATGCAATCGTCGTTGCAGTCGAAGTCGCAGCCGGTGACGAGCACGTGGCGGCAGGAATCGATATCCATGCCGTCGGAACTCGGGATCGTGTGGGCCGCGCGCGCGGTGAGCTTCTCGGCCGTCACATCGTCGCAATAGATGAAGACGAAACCCCAGCGCGCCTGGTTCTTCAATGTGAGCCCGGCGATGTGGACGCGGCTGCAATTCTGAAACACCACCGCTCGCGGAGGACTGAGGAAACCGCCTCCATGCGGCAGCGCCACGCCGGCGGCGTTGATCGGCGGCAGCTTCGCCGCATTGGGCGCAAAGCTGGCGGTCGCCGTCGTGGGAAACGGCTGCGAATACGCCTCCTCCACCTTCGGCAGCGGCACGGTGGCGCCTGCGTCGAGCGGATCGGGTGGACGCCGCTCTGCCGGCGGCACAGCACCCGGGCCGCGGGGCCTGAATCCGGGGAACGCCTCGCCTGAGCCATCAATCGTTCCCTCACCGCTGACAGAGACATCCTTCAAACCGATGAAATTGAGAAATGCGGCGGTCCAGTAACGCTCGAAGCCCTCCCATCGCGTGTAGATCGGTGGAAAATCCGCCATCGCCGCCGTGCTCTTGAGCACCGCATCCTTCTCGATGCGCAGGTTCACCCCGGATCTGAAGAAAAGTGCGCCGCTCAGAAACGTTCCTTTCGGCACCACGATCACTCCGCCGCCGTCCGCGGAACATCGGTCGATTGCCGACTGGATGACCCGGGTGTTGATCGTCGTCCCGTCGCCGACCGCGCCATAGTCGGTGATGACCCGACGTCCGGGCTCAGCCACGAACGCGCACAGCGGGGAAGTGATCGCCGCGGCAAAGAGAATCGCGGGAAATGTTTTCACGGGTCTTCCTATTCTGATTTCGGGCGGTTCGTGTTTTTCGTCGTGAAGTTCTCTTCGAAAGGACCCGCCTACTTCTTCACCGCGCCAGCACCGGATACCAGCGGTTCCATGATACCGTTGCGTTCGTCGTGCAGCACGGCGGTGTCGAGACCGTCGAGCACCAGCACGCCCTGCAGGGACGAGATCTTCGCGGCCTCGCTCCACTGCCAGACGATCGCGCCGGATTTGTCGAATTCAAGGAGCTGTACGCCGGATGCACCGTGGCCGGGACCATGGCCCTGCCAGTTGGCGACGACCACATCGCCGTTGGACATAAGCTGGAACGTGGCGTAGAAGCCGGCCATTATCGCCGCCGGAGTCTCCTCCTTGCCGCCGAACTTCCGCACGATCTTGCCGGCGGGATCGATCTCCGCCATGAACCCGCCGTAGCCGGCCGAGGCGAGGGTATTGCCTCCGGGAAGCCGCACGGCCTTCCAGGCGTGGCGGAAACCGTCGACCTTGGCTTCCCACACGATCGCGCCCGTGGCGTCGCCTTCACGGATGGTGGTGTCCGTCATGAGCAGAAACGTTCCCTTCGCCGTCTGGCGCATCAGCCGCACGTAGTTGCCAGGGTAAACGATCTTGTTGACGACCGCGCCGGCCGCATCGATTTCCAGCACCACGACGCCCGTGGCGCCGCCGAGGTTCACACCCACAAGCAGCGTGTGACCGTTCTGCAGGCGGCGGGCCGACGCCACTCCGCTGAAGGAGGTGACCTCGGCGACTTTCCTGCCGGAGGCGAGGTCAAATTCGGCATAGCCGGTCTCGTGGCCGACGAGCAGCCGGTTGCCGCCGATGAGCTGGAGGTCGCGCGCATGCGGCGCGCCGACGGGAACGAGCCAGTTCTTGGCCGGCGCGTTCTCGTCGATGTGGAGCAAGTTTGCGAGCCCTTCGTCAAGAGCCACGAACTCGTGCTTGATCGCGGCAGCCTGAAGACCGGTCGCGCAAATGCCGGCGATAAACAGAAAACGGAACAGAGCGGTCGGGGTTTTCATGATGGCTGACCGGAGCATGGCGGGATGCGGGCGCAGATTCAACGAAAGAGCGGTCGATCGTCGCTTGCCAGATGACGCACCCTGGGCTATCGGATCCCGCACAACGGATCACTCCCCGCCGAATGTCACGCAGCCCGGAAACCCCGTCCCGATTCCCGGTTCCACTCCTATGAATACCACCGCATCCGACCTCCCGGCGAAGCGCCGCTTCTCCCAAACCGCAATTCTGATCGGCGCCCTGGCGCTGGTTCTGCCGACCGTCGCCCTCCTGGCCTACCCGGTGGCGAAGAACCTCATCGATTCCACCCCCGCGGAATCCATCGTCGTCAATCTCGATGATTTTTTCGCCAGCCATCCGTTGAAGGCCGGTGATCCCACCCGCGGCGACAGGATCTTCGAGTCGCCCCGCTGCGTCGTCACGCTCGTGACAAACAAGGGTCCGCTGATCGGCCGGCACATTCACACCAGCGCCGAGGAGATCGTGTTCGTCTACAAGGGCACCGGCGAGATGTACATCAACGGCAAATGGATCCCGGTAAAAGCCGGGGACCTCCATGTCTGCCCGCGCGGAATGTCGCACGCGACCCGCGTCGTGGGTCCTGGCGAAATGGAGGTCATCTCGATCTTCGCCCCGCCGCAGGCCGGCGGCAACGACCGTATCATGCTCGACGACTAGCAGGAACCTGTCGGGCTTCGCCCGACAGGTTCCTGAGCAAATGGCTGGCGCCATTTGGGACGGACTTATGCATCGCCGTGCGCGGGACCTAAAAAGCGATTCCCTGGCAGCGGAGGTCAGCCGCAAACATGGGCCAAGCCCGACAGGCCGCCAGTCCGAGAACGATGAGTCCGATCGTGCCAAGGATCGTCGCACCGGAAATCGAAAATCCGTGGCGGGAATCCGATCGAGCGCGTTTGCCGCGGAACCAGGCAACTTGTTAAATCGCGAAGATTGGTTCTGTTGTTCACCATGCGATCATTCAACTACCTGCTCGCACCGAGTTTCCTTTTCGCCTTCGTTCCTTGCGCGGCGCTCTTGGCGCAAGACCCGGCACCACCTCCTGAGGATCCCGCCCACGGAAAGATCCTGTTCCAGCAAAGCTGCGCGCTCTGCCATTCCACCGGGCTGGACGCCCGTCCTGCTCCCGGTCAGGGTCCGACACTCGCGGGTGTGCTGGGGCGTCGGGCGGCCTCCCTGCCCAATTTCGGATACACCAAGGCGATGGAATCCTCGCACCTCACGTGGGACGCAGCAACGCTCGGCCAGTTCCTGGCGGGACCCGCCGCGCTCGTTCCGGGGACCATGATGGTTGTCGCGATTCCCAGTCCGGAGGATCGCCGCGATCTCATCGCGTTCCTCGGGACGTTGCGCCCTGCCGCACCGCCGACGGAACGCGTCGATGTTTCCTCGGCCAAGAGAATCCGCAGCCCGGGTGACTGGCAGAACGACGCGCCAGGCGCGCGGCATCGGATCCGTTTGGAGAACCTGCCTGCGCCCTACGCCACCGTGTCCGCTGGGAATTCTCCCCACACGGTTGATCGGCCGCCCGGCGCCGCCCTAGCGGTCCCCGCGGGATTCCAGGTCAAGTTGTTCGCCTCCGGACTCTCCGGACCCCGGCTGCTGCGCACGGCGCCAAACGGCGACATCTTCATCGCCGAAACCCGCGAGGGCCGCATCCGCGTGCTGCGCGCGCCGGACGGGGCGGACACTCCGTCTGAAAACACGGTGTTTGCGGACGGCCTGCGCGGTCCGTTCGGAATTGCGTTTTATCCATTGGATGGAGACCCGCGTTGGGTCTACGTCGCAAATCTCAATTCCGTCGTGCGCTTTCCCTATCGAAGCGGCGACCTTGTCGCGCTCGGTCCGGCGGAAATCGTCGTGCCCCACCTGTCCGACACCACGGGCGGGCACACGACCCGTGACATTGCGTTTTCGCTCGATGGACGGCGGATGTTCATCTCCGTCGGCTCCGGCTCAAACATCGCGGAGGGAATGGCGGCGAAATCCCCGGAAGAAATCCGCGATTGGGAGGCCGCTCACGCCCATGGCTCAACCTGGGGTTACGAGGCCAGTCGCGCCGACATTCTGGTGACCGACCCCGAGGGGCGGCAGCCGCTGCGGATCTTCGCCACGGGAATCCGAAACGCGGTCGGGCTGGCCGTGCAGCCGGCGACGGGAGAACTCTGGGCTTCGACAAACGAGCGCGATGCCCTGGGCGACGATCTGGTGCCGGATTACATCACACATGTCCGCGAGAGCGGCTATTACGGATGGCCTTGGTACTATATGGGCAATCACGAGGACCCGCGCCATGCGGGCGAACGACCCGATTTGGCGGGCCAGGCAACGGTGCCGGACGTTCCGGTGCAGTCGCATTCGGCGTCCCTGGAAATGGCGTTCTATCCGCCAGACGTTTCCGGCCCGTCCGCATTCCCTGCCGAGTACCGCGGCGACATCTTCGCGGCCTTCCACGGATCCTGGAACCGGACCGGACGCACCGGGAGCAAGGTGATTCGCGTGCACCTGCAGAACGGCGCGCCGACGGGCGAATACGAGGATTTCCTGACAGGCTTCGTGATCGACGACAGCCACGTCTGGGGCCGTCCCGTCGGCGTAACGGTCGCGCGCGACGGCGCCCTGCTTGTGACCGACGACGCAAACGGCACCCTGTGGCGCGTTTCGTACGGCGGCCATTAGCCCTTCAGGAACGATTTGGCGGCTTGAACAGGATGTCCTGGCGCACCGACACGAGCACGGGCTTGCCATTCCTCGTCGGCGGTTCGAACTGCCACTGTTTCACCGCATCGACGGCGAGGTTCGCGAGCTCCGGGTCTGCGTCATTCAAGACGATGGGCATCCGCACCATGCCTTTTTCATCGACGTAGTAAGCCAAGGTCACCGTTCCGCTGACGCCTTTTGCCGCGAGCCCCTTGGTGTAGGACGGGAGCCCGTCGCGAATCGCCCTCAACTTTCCGTCGATCTCCTTTATGCTGTACGCCCGGTAGACAAGCTCCTCGGGGGTGAACTGCCGGAGCAATGTGTCGGCGAACTGGCTGACATTCTGCGAAACGACCACATACCCGCCCTGCTCAAAGTTGAACTCGACCTCCTTCGTGACGCCGACCGGCTCGCCGTTCATTCGGGCCGGTTCAAATGTCCAGGCATGGAGCGCCGCCTGAACCGCGTGAGCGAAATACGGCTGCGTATAAGAGAGCGCAAGGGAATCGGTCAGCTTTCCGGATGCATCGACGGTGATCAGCATCGTCACACGGCCCTTCAGATATCCTTGGGCCAGCATCGCCGGCGGAAATTCAACATCCGTGGTCTGGTTGATCACAAGCGGCTGAAATCTGTTCGTTCCAGTCGTTGCCTCCGTGCGGGCGGCAACGCACGGCAACGATAGCAGGCCGATCGTCGCGAGGATGGAAATCTTGGTCTTCATGGTTGTTGCCCTCCTAGCCCGAATATTTCGCACTCCAAGCCGTTGCCAAGAACGTCCGCAGATCATCGACGGTTGTGCCGGAAGACGTCTGCCGGATATACGGGCTAAAAGCCAAACTGCAATTTCGGAATTGCATGGAGAGAAACGGCCGAGGCAAAAGAGCGCATTCGGCCCCGGATTCCTGGTCTCGTGGAATCGTTCGATCATTCATATTCTTTGGGCGGTTTGGCCATGAGCCCGGTTGTCATGGACGCCGGGACGGCAGATATTGAGAACAAACTGAAGCCTTGCACATTCCGCAGAATCGAAGCCTGCAGGCTGCTGATGCCATTCTATGGCGCGCCGGATCGTTGTCAATGCGGCCGGCCAAGGGGCGATAGCCGGCGCCATCCGGGATAGGCCTATCCCGGGCGCCCAAAGGCAGCAGCAGCCGGCTGAGGCGACAGCGTCCCCCTGCGCACGCGAATGCGTCCCCCGCGGGCTATTTTCGCCGTGAGCGCTTTCCTCGGCATCCGGTATTTGGAACTGCAGACGTCCGGTGTTTTGCAGCGCGTTCCTGCCGGAGCCGCGCGGCCATCGTTTTCCGCGCGTATTCGCGGGCAGCATCTTCACCCGCCTTTGGAAACAGGTCCATGACCTCGCACAGATGCGCAAAAAGATCCATCCCCTCCAACACGGCTCCTCCATCCGGCCGGGATCTCCGGTCACGCACGCTTGCCTTGGGCTTCATTCAGTTCTCGCTCGCCCGTTTCCGGCGGAACGCCTTGTACGCCCCGGCCAGCTCCTCGGGAAACAGCGCGCCCATTTCCGTCAGGTGGCTCACCAGCTTGGGATCTGCGGCGCCCAGACATGCTGCGAGCTGAAGATACTGCACCAGATCCCGCGAGGAACCGGGCCGCGGCATCAACTGCAGCGACGGCACAACACCATCTTGCGCAAGACGACACATCTTCTTGGAGGACATAGGGAGATTTCGGGTTGGAGGCAGGGGTGCCTGGCAACTGGGGTTAACTTGAAAGCGCTCCAATCGTCGCGCAGATCGGCGTGCACTTACAACGGCCCGCTATACCCAAATTTGGGTAGCAATGCGGGCTGGACAAACGCCGGACTTCTGTTCCGAAAAACACTGACTAGCGGGAAATTCGAAACTTAAGTTCCGGAAGAACGCCGATTTCATTCAGAACCGTTGCGATGTCGTGTTTGTTCATGCGTTGCGCCGGAAACCGGAATTCATGGGCCGTCCGGCCATCTCAACGGCCGCCGTACGGCTTCACTTCCCGCCGATTCTGTGTTCCACTGTGGCATGCCATTCATTTACCGCCGCACGATTCGATTCGCCGATACCGATGCCGCCGGCGTTGTGTTCTTCCCGAACTATTTTGCGATCTGCCACGAAGCGTATGAGGAATCGCTTGCCGCCGACGGAATCGAATTGAGGTCCTTCTTCAGCGAGCACGGTGTGCTCGTGCCGGTTTCGAAGAGCCAGGCGGACTACCTGAGGCCGCTCACCTGTGGAGACAAGGTCACCGTTGCGCTCACGCCGTCGCTGCTCGGGCCGGACAGCTACGCGATCAACTACGAACTTCACCGCGCCGGCCCTCCCGAGAAACTCGCGGCCAGAGTGCGCACCGAGCACGTCTGCACCTCCTCGCGCGCCCGGGAACGGCACGATCTGCCCCCCGCAATCGCGGCCTGGATCAAGCATCACTCAGCCTAGCAGCGTATCAGGCTGCTACGTACGCCGGGTGGCCAGGGCCGCCGCAGTCACCGCCAGTCTGTTGATTTTTCCCTGCGCATTCCGGGGCCACGGGATCGGCTGATAGTGTTTCGGCCGCTTGTAGGGCGCCAGATCGCGGGTCAGAATGCGCTCAACCGACGCAAGATCCGGCGACGGCATGCCGGCCGGATAACACGCAACGACGGCTTCGCCCCACTCCACATCCGGCACTCCCACAACCGCGATGTCGGCGAACTGTCCGGTCGCCCGCAGAACCGCTTCGATCTCCGCCGGGTCAATCTTCTTCCCACCGGAAATGATCACCGCGTCGCGCCGGCCGAGAACCTGCAGGCTGCCGTGCGCATCCAGTTGTCCAAGATCCTCCGTTGGCCAGAACCCGGCGTCGTCGCGCCAATCGGGATAATAGCCGCGATACAGCGATTCCGCCATGATCTGAATTCTGCCGTCGGGGTCCACCTGCAGGCGCGCATGCGGCAACGCCGCACCGCAACCGCGCCGGCCCGCCAGAAACTCCTCAGGCCGCAGGGCCGCGACCATCGCCGCGGTCTCGGTCATTCCATATCCCGGCGACAACGGGAGACGCGCTTCAGCCGCGCGATCGAGCAAGTCGGGCCAGGTCGGGCCGCCGCCAACAAACACGGCGCGGAAACGCCTCAGGCGCTCGATCGCGTCGGATCGGCTGAGCAACCGCTGCAGCTGGGTCGGGACCAGCGAGAGAAACCAGTTTCCAGAGGCGATCTGCGGCCACCGGCCTGCCTCCATTTCCGCCCAATCACACGGAACATACCGGCCTCCGGTGAGCGCGCTCCGCATCCACGCCATCAAGCCGCTCACGTGATTCAGCGGCAGAACCCCCACTGCATCGATCCGATCGACGCCAAAATGCCCGCAGCATCCGCGCACCGCCGCGGCCACCGTGTCCTGATCGTGACGCGCCAGCCGCAAAACGCCGCTCGATCCGCCGGTTGGCAGGCAGAGCCAGCCCCGATCGGTGTTCGATTCCTGATCTCCGATTTCCGATTGGCTCCCTGCCGGCTGCAGATTTCGATTTGCGGCGGGCCTTTCGGTCAGCGCTGCAAACCGTTCCCGCTCCATCGTCCCCCACGATGGATCCATGACAAACACGGTTCCGCCCGCCGACACGGCCTCTCGAAACCGGTCCATGAACCTGACCTGATGCGATTCGTCGACGCTCGCATTGCGCGGTCCACCGTCCAGGCATCCCACGCCGAGCCGTCGGCCTAGCTCAGCGCGTTCCATAGCACCTCCGCATCTGCACAACCGAACTCTCCGGGGGTCAGGAACGCACCCGAAGGTGGTGAATCGAATCGCTCGTCCGCGAACAGCGGTCCCACGCCGAATCCCAACGCGCGCGATTGCGGACCCTTGAAGGCAAACGCGATTCGCAACGCGGCCTGGCGCCCAACGTCCGTTTCCAATGCCGTGGAAAAGACGACATCTGCACCGCTGCCGGCCAACAGGGCGAGAAGGCGCGCGGGATCCCCGGCAAGCGCGGGTTTCACCACGAGCACTCCGGGCCAGCCGCATGAAAGCCACGCGCGCAGACTCGGCAGCCCCGTCACCGACTCATCGAGCGCAATGGGCGTCGGATAGTCGGCCGACAGTCCCAGCAGCAGGTCCGCGTCGCGGCGCTGCCCGGCCTCGCCCTGCGAAACTCCGGCGAAGCAGGGCTGTTCCACAAATTCAATCGGCCGTTCCGCGCAAAGGTCCAGCCACTTCATCGCGCACCGTGGAGACCATGCACCGTTCGCATCCAGCCGCAGTTTGGAGTGCCCCGGCAACCGTGCGAGCAGATCGTCCAGCATTGCCCGTTCGTCGCCATCGTCGAGCACGCCGACCTTCCACTTGAAGGCGACATAACCCGCTTCCAGCGCTTTGTCCGCTGCCGCGCATGCATCCTTCCCCGCGGGCAACAATGCGGCCACCGGGAGCCGTTCCGCCGCCGGCGGCAATCCGGTTGCCTCTCCAAGTGCGCAGGCCAGGGCGAAGCGCAGGCAGCCGAGGCGCTCGTCGATCCGCCCGGAGGTTTCGACATCAATCGAACCTCCCAATCCGGCCAACATCGCCGCATCCTCCGCGATCGTCTCAGAACCAAACCACGGGATTGGCGCCGCTTCGCCATAGCCGGCCCCGCCTGCAGCGTCCTCAACACGCACGATGAGTCCCTCGCGGACCGCCCACGGGCCGTGCGCCGTCCGCACCGCGCCGCGGAACGGAAGGCTGTAGCGGCGAAATTCAAGGCGATGCGTCATTGCGATGGACCGAGACGGGATGTTTCAAGCGGAGAATGCCCCAGTGATGAGTGCTGTGCTCTGGAATTGCGATTGTTTGTGCGGATCGCCCATTCTGGCGACGATTTTCTCGAAGCGGGTCGGATGTCCTGCGGTGCGTTTTCTTTGAGTGATCCCTGGAATCCGGGCTTGTGTTAAGTTCCGAAAGCATGTCGTTTCTTCCTTTTACCGTGCAGAGCATCAATCCCTCCCCGATGCGCAGTCCAAAGACCTGGTATCGGCTCATCTGCGGCGTGGCCGTGCTCGGATTCGTGTGGGCAATTCTGCAGTTCTATTTTCCAAAACTGGGTTTCACCTGCCTGATCTATTTTGGCGGCCAATCCCAGCTGCGCCGTATTGAGGAACTGAAGCCGCTCCACTACTACACCTACCGGGACCGTGGGTACGACGGGCAGTATTACGCCCAGATTGCGGTCAAACCGCACTTGAGCGATCGGGACCTGTTGCAGGCGGTGGACAACCCCGCCTATCGCGCGCGCCGCATCCTGTTTTGCTGGACGGCCTATGTTCTCGGACTGGGAAAGCCATGGCTCGTGCTGGAGGTCTACGCTCTGCAAAATGCCGTGTGCTGGCTGCTCCTGGCCTGGCTGTTGTTCCGCTGGTTTCCACCCGACAGCCCGGGAAACGTCGCGCGCTGGATGGGAACGCTGTTTGCCTGGGGCATGACCATGAGCGTGCGCCACGCGCTGACGGATGCTCCCACGTTGCTGCTGATCGCATGGGGCGTGTCGTTAGCCGAGCGCGGCCGCCGCTGGCCGTCGGTCTGTGTGCTCGGAATCGCCGGGCTTGGCCGGGAAACCGGCCTTCTCGCCGGAGTGGTTCACGCCCCCGGTCGTGACTGGAGCTGGCGCAACGTGCTGGGTGCGTTCGGACGCGGACTCGCAATCGCCGCACCGCTCATTCTCTGGTGGGCATGCCTCCAGTATGTCTGGCAGGTGCCGACCACTGCGGGCAGCAGGAATTTCGATCCGCCTTTTGCAGGGTTCATCGCCAAGTGGGCCGACACACTGGCGAAACTGGCGGAGGAAGGATGGATGTCCACCACGCGCCTGACCGTGCTGCTGTTGATCTCGCTGACAGTACAGGTCCTCGTGCTCCTGCTCCGCCCTCAGTGGGACAGCCTCTGGTGGCGCGTCGGCGCGGCGTATGCCCTGTTGATGCTCGTCCTGGGCAGCTCGGTCTGGGAAGGCTACCCAGGAGCAGCCGCCAGGGTCGTGCTGCCGATGACACTCGCATTCAATGTTGTGCTGCCAAGAACGCGGCGTTGGTGGCCGGTCCTGCTTCTGGGAAATCTCTCGGTGTTCAGCGCTGCCGAGGAGTTGCGTGCTCCCGTGCAAAACCGTTTTCATTTGGACGGACCGGAGACGGTCTGGATGGCCCCCGGGAGCACGCCGATCGACGTGGTTTTCGATGACGCGTGGTACGAACCTGAACGCTCGCATTCCGAGAATTGGTGCTGGTGTCGCGGTCCGGCCGGAATCGTGATCCAGAATCCGCAGGCGGTGCCTGTCGAAGTCGACTTGAGCTTCGCCTTGCGGGCCTACGACCAGCGAACCATCCGGGTCCTACAGGGAACCGTTGTGCGCTGGGAGGGCCAGGCCGGACGGACGGCAACCGGTGTGCAGCTGCGCGCCGTGCGTTTGGAGCCGGGCGACAATCCGTGGCGATTCGAAACCGACAAGCCGCCGATCAATCGGGACGGAATGCGCGCGGTGGACTTCAATCTGCGCAACCTCGTGATCCACGCGGTGAGAACAATCGCGCCGCCGGCATCCGGCGCAGGCGGAACGCCGCTCGATCCCAGCGGCGGACCCCTGCCGAAGTGATCCGCCCAATCCTATCGAGCTTGTGTTTGATTGCAGAGACAAGCGCCCGCCATTTGCTCAGAAACCTGGAGGGCGCAGCCCGACAGGTTCCTGGGGCGACGGAGCAAGGGCCAGACGGAAGCCGAGGTTGTCGCTGCGGATGCCCGGGGCGTACCAGAGGCGGAGGGCGGACCGGCAATTCTGCGCGGCGTTGCTCCAGCCACCGCCGCGGTTGACGCGATCGCTGCCCGAAGACGGGCCCGCCGGATCGGTCGCGTCACCGCCAGGATAGTCGCCATGCCAGTCCCGGCACCATTCCCAGACGTTGCCATGCATGTCGTACAGCCCCCACGCATTCGCCTGCTTCTGCGCCACCGGATGCGTCGTATTGCCGCTGTTCTGGTCGCACCAGGCCATCGCATCGAAGTATCCGATTCCAGAATACGCTCCCGCCGTCCCCGCCCGGCAGGCGTACTCCCACTGCGCCTCGGTCGGCAGCGTGTACGCGTAGCCGTCGGGCAGGCGGCCCGCCGCACGTTCCTGCTCCGTCAGCTTGCGACAGAACTCCATCGCGTCGTCCCACGAGACCTGCTCGACCGGTGCGTTGCGGCCGGCATTCGTGAATTTCGAGGGATTGCTTCCCATCAGCGCCTCGTACTGGCCCTGGGTCACTTCCGTCTTCCCCAGCCAGTAGCCCTTGGTGAGCGTCACACGGGTCTGCGGGCCCTCGCTGCCGAGACGGCCTTCCTCCGAGCTCGGGCTGCCCATCGTGAACGTGCCAGGCCGGATGCAGGCCATTTCCAGACCGAGATCCGGCACCGTCCACGCATGCCCGTTCTCCGGGCCGCGGAGTTTTTCCAGAACCGCGTTCAGACGCAGTTCATCCTTCGCCGTCAGCGTTCCGTTGACCGACGCGGGCATGTAGTCCTTCAACCGCACCTCAAACGCATAGGCGCCGGGCACGCTCTCCGTCCGCCAGGGCGTTCGGCCAACCTCCGTGCCATTCTGCAGCACAGCAGCCCCGGACGGATCGCTCGTCACCAGGAGCGTTCCCGCGGCAAACTCCGCGCTGACCAGCGTCGTCTTCTGCCGGTCCACCACAGCGGTCTCCACGACCGGCTGCGGCCAGCCTTCCTTCTGGACTGTCACACGGTAGCGGCCCGTTGGCAGATCCGTCAGCCGCGCGGGCGTGCGCCCGCTGCGCTCCAGCCGTTCGGACGTTCTCCCAAGCAACGCGTAGGCAAGCCCGGGCGGCGCCGACTCGATCTGCAGCACACCCGTGCTCCGGACCAGCGTCGCGCCAAGCTCGGCGAAATCATTCTCCTTCACCTGCGCATCGGCATGAAAATCCTCATAACCCGGGGCGGTTACCGTGACCGGATAGTTGCCGACCTTCACCTCCTTGAGCGTCACCAGCGGGCCTTTCTGCAACCCGAAATCGCCAATCCGCACGTCGGCTCCAGCCGGATCCGTGCGCACAATCAATCCTCCTTTCGCATTGGCCAGGCGATAGGCGTCGACGGCATTGGTTGCCTCGATCCGGCGCCGGGCGGGCAGATAGGAACCGAAAAACCACCAGCCTGCAGCAAGAAGCCCAAGCGCGGCAAATCCGGCGGCGAGCACCGACCGGTTCATGCGCTTCGCACCCTGCAACGCGGGCGATGGCTGAGGTTCTCCGCCACGACCGGGCGCCTCCGGAGCGCGATCCTCCGGGCCGCGGACGTCCCCACCGCCGCCCTGAATCGCAGGCTGAAGCGCAGCGCTGCCCCCGCGCTTCGCGGCGTCCCCCAATCCCAGTCTCTGAGCCACCTCGACCACTGACTGCGGCCGGTTCCCGGGCTCCTTGTCCAGACACGCCTGAATCGTTTCCTCCCATTCAGCCGGCGCGGGATCCAGCCCCAGCGCCGCGAGCCGGGCATTGACGGGCTTTGGGATCACCTGCCGAATCTGTGTGCCCACGTCGCCGGTGTGGAACGGCGGCTTGCCCGCCAGCAATTCGTAGAGCGTTGCGCCGAAAGCATAGATGTCGTCGCCCGCCGCCGGATCCTCGCCCAGCAGTTGCTGGGGACTCATGTACAGGAGCGTGCCGCTCGCGTTCCCCGCCCGCCCGGTCAGCCGCGTATGCGTGTCGCTCAGGCTGCGCGCGATCCCGAAATCGGTGACCTTGAGCCGGCCGTCCGAGGTCAGCAGAAGATTCGCCGGCTTGAGATCCCGGTGAACCACCCTCGCGACCCGATGCGCATAGTCCAGCGCCGCGCAAAGCTGTTCCAACAACGGGCATAGCTCTCCCGGCGTCAGGCAGCCGCCCGGAGCCGCCGCCTTGCGCTTTGCCAGGCTCTCCCCGTCAATATACTCCATCGAGATCGCCGCCAGAGGACCTTCCTGCACCAGGTCGTGCACACGAACGATGTTCGGATGCGTCAGCTCCAGGCATCGGCGCGTCTCGCGCAGAAGATCCCGCATCGCTTCCGCATCCGCCGCCACCGCCTCCGGCAGAAGCTTCAACGCGACCATGCGCTCCAGCCGCTCGTCGCGGGCCATCCACACCACGCCCATCCCGCCCCGTCCTGCAAACGATTCCAGCACATAACGGCCGAAGACCCGCGTGCCAGCCGACAGCCCCCGCACGGTCGGGTTGTCGTCCGGATCCATGCGTCGTGTCGGGGAATCGCCGGTGTCGGTGAAATTGTTCGGCGTGTCGTCAGTCCGCATATTTTACAGGGTCGACCGTTGGCGCAATCATGTGGGTTGGAAGACGTGGGGATCGAACCAGCTGCGGTTCCGCTGCACAGAGAGGTGTGAAACATCCGGACTGGCCACGCATGAATCTGCTAGGGAAGCAATGCCGTGCTTTCAACGGAAATTCCAACGGCTGCCGTCGATTGCCTCCAAGGCAGGCGGGAAACCTGTGCTGCGTCCGGAAATCCTCCGGGCCGGCAGCGATTCAGAGTTGCTCCCCGCCGAGCGGCAGCTGGCTTTTCGCTTTACCGCGCCGCCCGTGCGCGCCACAACGAACGTTCGTGGCGACACCTCACCGCATCGGCTCCGACCAGATTCAACCTGCGATTCATCAACTGGCGGCTGCCATCGCCCGGCGCCACCCCGCCCCGCCGCCCGTCCTGTTGGGAATCGCAAACGGCGGCATCGCCCTCGCACGCCGCCTGGCCGCCGAGCTGCCCGGTGCCCCGTGCGGTGTGATTGACGGTTCGTTTCACCGCGACGACATCGAACACCACCCGATCCCCAAGGAATTTGCGCCCACGCAAATCCCGGTGGACGTCAACGGCGCCACCGTCGTGCTCGTCGACGACGTGCTGTTCTCCGGCCGGACGGCAAAGGCCGCGCTCGATGAGCTTTTCGACAACGGTCGGCCCGCGATCGTCGAGCTGGCTGTGCTCGTGGACCGCGGCGGCCGCAGGCTTCCCATCGCCGCCGACTACTGCGGCCTGACCGTCGCCGCCGCTCCGGACCAGAAGGTCGTCGTCGCACTCGACCCTCAGGATCCTCGCAACGATGCAATCACCTACGACTCGCCCTGACGGGCGCCGCCCGCAAGCCGGACCACCTGCCTGCCCCGAACTTCCACTCCGATGCCCTGGAACCGCCGACACCTGATCGCCATCGAGGAATTGAGCCGCGCCGAGATTGAACAAATCCATGCGACCGCCGCAGCGTTCAAGAAGATCCTCGGGCGCAGCGTCAAGAAAGTCCCCGCCCTGCGCGGGAAGACGATCGTCAATCTCTTCTTCGAGCCGAGCACGCGCACCCGCATGGCCTTCGAGATGGCGGCCAAGCGGCTCAGCGCCGACGTCATCTCGTTCGACGCCGCCGCGTCCAGCACCACCAAGGGCGAGACGCTGCGCGACACCGCCCAGAACATCCAGGCGCTCAACGCCGACCTGCTCGTGCTGCGGCATTCCGCGGCGGGCGCGCCGCTCTATCTGAGCCGCCTGCTCAAGATTCCCGTGGTCAACGCCGGCGATGGCGCGCACGAACATCCCACCCAGGCGCTGCTCGACACCTTCACGATGCAGGAGCACCTCGGCTCGCTCAAGGGCCGCAAGGTGGTGATTCTCGGGGACATTCTCTTCAGCCGCGTCGCGCGTTCCAACATCTGGGCGCTCACCAAGCTCGAGGCGGACGTCACGCTCGTCGGTCCGTCCACCCTCGTCCCGCACTGGTTCACGGAACTCGGTGTGAAGGTCTCGCACGACCTCAAGTCGGCCCTCGCCGACGCCGCCGTCGTCATGCTGCTGCGCATCCAGCACGAACGTCAGACGTCCAGCCATTTCCCCTCGCTCGGCGAATACACGAGCATGTTCGGCCTGAACAAGACGCGGGCCTCCTGGCTCAATCCCAAGGCCATCATCATGCATCCCGGCCCCATCAACCGCGGCGTGGAAATCGACAGCGAACTGGCCGACTCCGAGCGCAGCGTCATTCTCGAACAGGTGCACAACGGCATCGCGATCCGCATGGCCGCGCTCTACCTCTGCGCCGGCGGGCACAGCGAAGCCGTGCTGCCCGCGAGCTAAACCAAAATCCCAAAGATTCAAATTCCAAGGAAATCCCAATGCCGAGACCGCGCAAAGGAGACATCCAACTGACGACTGTCAGTGGTGGTTTTTCGGCTTTTTGCCCCTCCTTGGAGCTTGGAATTTGTTCCTCGGCATTGGGTGCCAATTCCTTGGAATTTGGAGTCTGGGATTTGGATCTTTCATCATGAGTTCCCTCTGGATCACCCATGCCCGCGTCATCGACCCGGCCGCCCGGACCGACGCCGAGGGCGATCTCTTCATCGCCGACGGGACGTTCGTTGCCGGCTTGTCCGCCGAGCAGCAGAAGCAGGCGCAGACGATTGACGCGCGTGGCCTCGTGGCCTGTCCCGGCCTCGTCGACATCCACGTGCATTTCCGCGAGCCCGGCCAGACCCACAAGGAGACGATTCAGACTGGGTCGTGGGCCGCCGCCGCCGGCGGATTCACCTCCGTCGTCTGCATGCCGAACACAACGCCGGTGGCCGACAGTCCCGGCACGATCGAGTACATCCACAATGCCATCGAGCATGGCGCGGTCGTCCACGTCTACCCGACCGGGTGCATCACCGTCGGCCAGAAGGGAGAGCAGCTTGCGCCCACCGGTTCGCTGAAGCGCGCCGGCGTCGTCGCCATCACCGATGACGGCCGGTGCGTGCAGAACAACGAGATCATGCGCCGCGCGGTCGAGTACGCCAAGATGTTCGACCTGCCGATCATGGATCACTGCCAGGACGAGGCCATGACCCAGGGGGCGGCGATGAACGAGGGCGTGATGTCCACCCGGCTCGGCCTTCGCGGCTGGCCGCACGCCGCCGAGGACGTGATCGTCGCACGCAACGTCATCCTGTCCACTTACACCGGCGCGCACATCCACCTGCAGCACCTCTCCTCCAGGAACTCGGTCGAGATCGTCCGCCGCGCCAAGAGCCGCGGTGTGCACATCACCGCGGAAGCCACGCCGCACCATCTTGGGCTCACCGACTCCGCCCTGGGCACCTACGATCCGAATTTCAAGATGAACCCGCCGGTTCGGACCGAAGAGGACCGGCGCGCCCTTATCGAGGGACTGCGCGATGGAACGATCGACTGTGTCGCCACGGACCATGCGCCGCACACCGACTACGAGAAGGACAAGGAATTCGATTACGCGCCATTCGGGATCATCGGCCTCGAAACCGCGCTGCCTGTGGTGCTTGATGTGCTTCATCGCCAGAGCGGATTCTCGCTCGCGGACACGCTCGCTCTCCTGACGTTCAGGCCCGCGCGTCTCCTGGGACTGCCCGCCGGCACGCTTGCGAAGGGTGCTCCGGCCGATGTCACGCTGTTCGATCCCGGGGAGGCGTGGAAATACGACGCCAAGGCCGGATTCAGCAAATCGAGCAATTCCCCCTGGCATGGGCAGACGCTGACGGGCCGCGTCAAGACGACGATCGTCGGCGGTCGCGTCGTTTATTCCGGCGGGAAGATCGCGGTGTAGGGCATCGCGCTCGACGGCCGGGTCGATCGCCCGGGGCAGGGATGATCAATCGAAAACTCATGGGAAAAGCCCCAAGTTCCAAAACCGAAATCTCAAGGAAGACGGAAAAGCGGAGCATTCCCCTCCAACAGTTCGTTCATGTCTGCACCCCGGTCATCCTGATACTGTTGCTGGCCCCGGCACGCGCCCTCTGCGCGGAGGCGCCGGATACTGCACCGGTCCTGCTCTCCACGACGGAGGGAACGGCCGGCCCGAAATCGAACAACCTGGCGAGCCTCCAGAAAGCCGCGGACGCGGGCGACCCGAAGGCATGCTTTCAGCTTGGCGTATGCTATGAGGCCGGGGAGAACGTGGGCCAGGACTACGCACAGGCCCGGATGCTCTACGAGAAAGCGGCCGGAGGCGGATCGGCGGACGCGATCTACCGCCTCGGAAAACTCCACCAGGACGGACTCGGGGTCGAGCCTGACCCGGCCCTGGCGCATGACCTCTATCAGGATGCCGCACTGGCCGGCGTGCCGCTCGCCCAGTACAATCTCGGTGTCATGCTGGTGAGCGCCCACGGAGTGAAACGCGATTTTGTCGAGGGCCTCGCGTGGCTGATTCTCGCCACCCGCAATCACATCGACGCGGACGGCGAGAAACGCGTGCGGGAGCATCTGGCCGGGCAGCCGAAGGTCATCGCAGCCGCGGAGAATCGCGCCGTGGAATTGGGCAGGGAGGTTGTTGCACGCCGCGGGACCAAGCCGGTCTGGCCGCTTCCAGCCGAGGATTCGAGGCCGTACGATCCCGTTGTGCAGCCTCCCACCGTGCTGAAGCCGACGCCACCACCTCAAAAGCCGGAGCCGCTGAAGATCGAGATGCCGCCCCCGCCGGTTTTTCAGCCCCTGCAGCCGATCACACCGGGAAGCGAAAAGCCCTGACGCTCCGGTCATCGTAGGGGCGCGATCTTGTCGCGTCCCTGGCCGATCTGTTTTGGTTCGGCCGCGTGCAGGCGCACTCAGGCGTGCGGCCGTTCCTTTCAGATTGGTTTTCTCGTCCGGCGCGCCAAGACTGACGCCGCATTCATGCTGTCTGTCCTTCAGCTTGCGGTTGTCGCCATTGAGTATGCCCTGGCCATTGCCGGCCTCGGCTATCTGTGCTGGCTGTTCTTAAGCGGGCGCGGGCGGGCTCTCCGCGACCGCCCGGCGGCGTTGCCGCGGTGGAACATTGCAGTTTCCGACTTCGCCGTCCTCGGTTGGTTTGTCCTGTTTTTCGGATTCGTCGGACTCGCGCTGGTGCGGATGGTCGCCGGCCCCATTCCAGCTGCCCAGTCGGACGGCCGCACGCTGAAGCTACTCCTGTATGGCTCATTCCCGCATTTTGGCGCCATCGTCACCTGGCTTTTGATCCGGGCATTTGGCCATCGATACCGGCCGGCCTTGTTCGGGCCGCATGAACCTTCGACGCCGACATCGGTGCTCCCGGCTGTTCGCGGCGGTGCCCTGACCTTCCTGGTCGCGATGCCGTTGGCTCTCGGCGTCGGTTTCGTCTGGGAGCGCTTTCTGCAGGCCGTCGGCCTCCCGACCGAACCACAGGAACTTGTCGGTCTGTTGGCGCAGGCGAAGTCTCCGGCGTTGGTGGCGTTCGTGATCGCGCTGGCGTTGGTTCTCGCGCCAGTCGCCGAGGAGCTCGTTTTCCGCGTTGGAATCTTCCGTTTTCTCCGGGCACGGGCACCCGGCTGGGTTGCCTATGTCGTCAGCGCAGGGCTCTTCGCGGCGCTCCACGGAAACTGGTTCGGCTCCCTGCCGCTGTTTATTCTCGGCCTTGTGTTCGCCGCCAGCTACGAGCGCACCGGCAGGATCGCCGTGCCGATGCTGGCGCACGCACTGTTCAACCTCAACACGCTGCTGCTCGTGTTGAGCGGCGTCGGAGGCTGACCATGCGGGCGTTCACCTCGCAACCGCGCGACTCGGTCGCAGCCCTCGGGGAAACCCGCTTGATCGAGTCGATCCGCCGCTGGCTCGGCAGTGCCTCGCCGCCGGCGCCCTTCGGAATCGGCGACGATTGCGCCGTGCTTCCCGCGAACCGCCGCAGGCAGTTGGTCACCACCGATCCCGTGATCCACGGACGGCACTTCGACGACTCGGTCCCCGCGCGCGCCGTCGGCGCCAAGCTCCTGAAGCGCAACCTCAGCGACCTCGCGGCCATGGGAGCCCGGCCGACCGCAGCGGTTGTCTCGCTCGCGCTCGACCGGCGTGTCAGCGTCCGGTGGCTCGAGCAGTTTCATCGGGGTCTGGCAGCGGCCGCCCGACGCTTCTCGGTTCCAATCGTCGGCGGCGATGTATCCCAAAGCGACGGCTTTCTCGGCGCGTTTCTCACCCTTTTTGGGGAGGCGGCCGGCCCGCGGATCGTGTTGCGCTCCGGAGCGCGGGCGGGCGACTGGATCTACGTCACCGGCACGCTTGGCGGAAGCCTGCTCGGGCACCACTGGCGCTTCATTCCGCGGCTGGCCGAAGGCGAATGGCTGGCACGCCGCGTTGAAGTGCGCGCGCTGATGGACGTCAGCGACGGACTCGCGAAGGACCTCCTCGCGCTGACGCCGCAGGGAACCCGTCCGGCAATCGCGCCTGCGGCGGTTCCAATCAGCGCCGCCGCCCGCAGGCGCGCCCGCGACACCGGCCGGACCCCGCTCCACCATGCGCTCGCCGACGGCGAGGACTACGAACTCGCCGTTGTCGTCGGCCGGCGGGCAGGCCGCGCGGCGTTCGAACGGGCGTGGCGGCGCCGGTTTCCGCGCCTCCGGCTCACGTGCCTCGGGCGCTTCGTATCCACCGATAAGATACCCGCTGGTTCGGTCGACCTGTCGCGATTCAAGGGCTATGAACACCTCCGCTGACCCTTCGGCATTTTGTCACGTAATACGTTACAGACGCGGCGCCGCCAGGCCGGCGGACCGGCAGGAATCTGTCACGGATTGCGTTACGAATCCCCTGGCGCCCGGGCGCATCGCCGCGCGGGTTTGTCACGGATTGCGTTACGAAGCGGAAGGCGCCCTGCGGCGGCTGCGCTCCGGCGGACCGGGCGGTGCGGCATGAACATCTTCGCCGAACTCCGCGCCGGCGTGCCGACGAATTCCGCCGGGGAGACGCGCGGGCTTGCGGCGCGGCTTGCAGCGGCGCTCCCGCCGGACGCCACGCTTGCGCTCCACGGGGATCTCGGCGTCGGCAAGACGACCTTTGTGCAGGGGCTCGCGGAGGGATTTGGACTGACCTCGCGGGTGACCAGCCCGACCTTCAACATCCTGCACCTGTACCGCGCCCGGCCGCTGCACGACTCCGGAGCGCATCGGGCCTCCGGTTGCACGCTCGTGCATCTCGACGCCTACCGCATCGAGAACGCGCATCAGGTCGCGGAACTGATGCTCGATGACTTTCTGGTGTCGCCCTACTGCCTCGCCGTGGAGTGGCCGGAACGTGTCGCCGGCTGGCTGCCGGACAACGCGCTGCATCTCACGCTCGGCATCGAGACGCCCGGCCGGCATCGCGTCACGCTCGAAGCCGGCCTCCCATCGTCCGGCCGCTCTCAATGAACTTCACGCTTTGGTTGCAACCGGTCGCGCTGAGGCCGGCTGCTTCACGCCTGGGCTGCATCCGGCCGCGCTGAGGCCGGCGCCGGGGTCGGCCCGTTCGACGGATTCGACAGGCTCGCCGCAGGCGGGCTCATCCGTTCGACAGGCTCAGGATGACCCCGAGCGGATTTGAGTGGCTGGAGTTCGCAGCCGCTTCCGGGGTCCCGGCCGCAGCTCAATTTAAGGCGCTCCAGTTTGTCACGTATTACGTTACAACGTGGGCCTTGGATTCTCCGCGGTACGAGAAACCTCATTTGTCACGTATTACGTGACAACGTGCATTCAGGTCTTCCCGCGGTACCGGGAAATCTGCCGAGCGCGATTTCAGACAAAGTGTGGCCGCGAGCGCCGGCCCCTCGACTCTGCTTCGGGGTCACACTCAATCTGAATACGCGCTAGCCCGGCTTTCGTCCCACCGCGAGGATCGAACTCCCCCACGCCCAGCGGCCGCCAAGGCGCAGCCATGCATGTTCGACGGCCATCAGACCGCGAAACGCAGCCTCGACCGGCGCCGGATAGAGCTTCACATCGCTCGTCTCCCGGGCACTCGCGAGAAACTTGCGCCGGACAACGATCAAGGGAAACGGCAGCGCATTCCAATGCGTGTTGAGTTCCATGGTGAATCCCGCGGCCGTCAGGAGTTCCGCGACTTCCCGGCGCACGAAACGGTGTTTGCTGCGCACCGCAACATCGTGGTACGACCACAGCCAGCGGTAGGCGGGCAGATTCAACGCCAACCAGCCGCCTGGACGCAAACAGCGCCAGAACTCGCGCACGGCGGCACGCGGGTCGTCCAGTTCGTACAACACATCCGCGGAGACGATCGCGTCAAATGCCTCCCCGTCGAACGGCAACCCCGCCACGGATCCTTCGATGATCGGCACCGTCGTCCGCCCGCGTGCCAGTCCACACGCGATTGGCGAACAGTCGATGCCGGTGATCCGCGCCGCGGGCATCCGCGTTTGCAGCCGCCGGATCAGCCCGCCCGTCCCGCAGCCCGCATCCAGCAGAGCGAATGCCCGCGACGCGAACTGCCGCCTCAGAACCCGTTCCAGATGGCCGTGCAGCGACCGGTAGAACCACATCCGGTCCTCGACCTCCGCCATCTTGTGGTACTCGGCGTCTTCCACGCTAGGCCGTCAATCCGTTTGAGCCGTTTGTGTCGACCCATCGCCGGACAATTCCGGCGCGGCATGCGAATCCAGTTGCAGCCGCACGCGATGCACACCGATGGCGCGCAGGCTCAGGCGCTGTTCGCTCACCCGTACGGCTGGTTCATCCGTCTCCAGGTCGAGCCGGTTGATTCCGGGCTGCAACTCGAGCGCGGGCAACCGGTATTCGCGGGGTGAAGCGTCCAGGCGTACGCGGCCCACCTCGTGGCCGTTGAGCAGAAAGCGGACTCCGCGATCGCCGGCGCTGCTGAGCAGCCACTGCACCGAGGCCGGCAGCACCTGCGGGAACGGATTGTAATACGACAGCGATGCAGACCCGTTGCTCCAACGCGGTCCCAATGCCTCCCGAACGTCCAGTCTCCGATTCCATCCCTGGCCGAACATCAGGTTGCGCGCCAGCGGCGGCTCCGGCTTTGCAGCGGGCTGCAAGCGCACGATGACCTGATGGCGGGACGGCTCTTCAATCACATCCGCCCGGCCCGCGGCCGCGAGATCGGCCAGAAGCTTGTCGGCATTGTCGGCATATCCCTGCCGATTGATGTACAGCGCGGAGAAACCGTAGCTTTCGAGCGCGTCCACCAGCGCCGCCGGCGCCATCCGCTGACAGTCGTGCTGCCATGCGTCGCGGGCGCGATTCTTCAGTTCGCCATAGGAAAACCGAAGCGTGCGCGTGGCCAGATACAACCGGAAATGATCGTATTCGTTCACGTGCAGCATGGGAAGATCCTCAGGGAAATCGAGCACCGGAAGTTGAAACACCATCGCGTTCGTCCCGAGCTTTGCCTCGATCTGCCCGCCGAAACGCAGATCCTCAGCGACGCGATCCTCGAGCGCCTGGCGCTCGGGTGCCTGTTGCCGCCGAGGCAGATGGTCCCACAATCCGACGACCGCGACCAGGCCCGCCACCGCCACGCGCCAGCCGGCCGGCCAGGTCCGCGTCAGACGGGAGAGCCTTCCCACCACGAAAAACAAGGCCAGCGCCAGCAGGAACACACTGTTGCGGTTCGAAGCGCGAAAAACATTCAGACCGAGATAGAAGGCGAGGATGCCGTTGATTCCGCCGACGGCTGAAAAGAGCAGAATCCAGAGCGCCGGCAGCGCCCGCCCCGGCAGCGGGCGTCGCTGGCGCAAAACCCGCACTGCAAACAGGCCCAGCAGCCAGATCAAACCGACACCACCGACAATGCCGAGATACGGGGAGAACTCCTCTCCGCGCCAGTCCGTCCAGCGCACATAGCGGCTCCCGAGCGCAGCAAGCCAGCCGAGGCGGTGGACGCTCGGCGGCACAAACAACTCGATGGGCTTCAATCCGTAGATTTCCGTGCCGGCGTAATTACGGACGAGCAGCGGAGCGGCTCCCTCATCGACCACGCTGATCCTCATTCGCGCATGGATCGCCGCAAAGACGCAGACGGCAACCGCCATGCAGCCGAGCCCGAGGCGGACGTTGGGCGACCAGCGCGAACGGAGCCATGCAGCCAGCAGCGCCCAGGCCAAGAGCTGCAGATAGAGGTACAGGTTGTACGGGTTGGTTGCGCCCAACAACACGGCGGTTCCGTAGCACAGCCACCTCCAGGACGGCCGGATCGCGGTGCGCCGCCCCGCCGCAACGATCGCACAGGTGAACAACGCGAGCGGAACGGTGCCCGTGAATGTCAGCCACAGATGCGGAAGCCTCCGAAACAAATCAAAAAACGAAAACGCAAACAGCAACGCTCCAACGGCCGCCCATTCCCAACGCACGCGCAGCAGCCGGGCGCAGAAATAGAAGGCCGCCGCAGCCGTGAGATAGGCAAGCAACGAGGCCAGATTGCTCGCCGCAAACACCCCGACCACCCGCGCCACCACGCCCATGCCGTAGTTGGTGATGTCGTCCGAACCCGGATACTCGTTCCAATTCGCCATGAACGGGGCTCCCAGCCGGTGAATCACATGCGACTCGAACGGCTTGAGATCACCCTCCGCGGCAGCCTTGAAGCGGGCCAGTATCTCCAACGAGTCCCCTGCATAGTCGAGCGGCAGGCACCAACTGGCCAGACTCAAGCGATTGTGTTGCCAGCACCAGATGACCGCGGTCAGCAAAAGCAGGGCCACGACACGAATCGTGCCCAAACGAACCGGCTTCGAAATATGCAAACTGAGCTTCACGCGTAAGGGCTGCTCCGATTTCGGGGTGTACCCGGCAACAACCGCAACGTCTGCCCAATCAAAACACCCGACGGCAGACTGACAAGCCTGACAAACGCCGAAATTCTCCGGCTGCGAATTTCCCGGCCCGGTCCGGTTGTCACGCACATTGAACGACCTGTTGCCCTACGGCGCGATGCGGTGCGCATTGTCGAGGCGAAAATGGATCACAAGATTGCGCAGATTGAACGCGACCGGCCGCAGCGTGTCGCCAAACGGGACGCTCGGCGGGGTGTCCGTTTCGAACGTCAGCCGGTTGTCGCCGGGCGCCAGCGTGATCCGCTCCAATCGCACCGGGATGCTCTCGCGCCCGACGTGTCCCTTCCAGCAAAGCGCCTGATCCTGAACGACGCGGATCGTTCGTCCATCGACTGCCCGCAGGTCGAAATCGAGCCCGACCTCGATCGGAGTCGTGCTTCGATTGTGAATGACGATTTCAGCCGAGCCACGGCTCCAGCGCCAGTACTCAAAGGTCGACTCCTCGCCCTCATACCATTCGGGACCAAACGTCACCGTCACCGCCGCGCCGGCAGGATCCCCCGCAATCACAGGCGCGCCCACCAGACGATAATTCTCGTTGCCCGGGGCCGCCATCTGGTTGGCGACACTCAACGCCGGAAGATTGCCGGCAACGAGCAATGCCATCGACCACCATCGTCCCCGGGGCGCGATGACATTGAACGCAAGGGTCAGCGGCACAACCACGCGCGCCGTGGCGCCAGGGAAACCTTCCCAGACTCCATCGCCGAGAAACACCAGCAGGACGGCGTAGGCGGCGCCGATCCGCCACCAGAGGCTTGTCCACTGCGGGCGCACCAGAACCACAAGAAACTGGACCGTGAGCGAAATCAACAGGAGCAGCGACCATCGCGCGGGCGAATTCCAACCGTTGGCCCGAAGTGCGCACAGGGTCTCCGTGCACTTGTGCACGTATCCCACAAACGGCGGTGAGAAATTGTTGACCCCCGCGTTGCTCGGCTGGCGGAAAACATGCCAGAGCCAGACGAGCCAGACGGCCAGCGGGGCCACGACAATCGCGCTCCGCCCGGCGGCACGCCCGATCTCGCGCCAGCTCCACTCCTTTCCGGGAAGGTGAATCAGCCCTGCCAGGAGATTCGTCTCGCGCCCCAGCCCCGCCACACCCAGGAGGCCCGCCGAAAACCACGGGCGCCCCTGCTCCGCGAGCGCGACACCGCACGCAATCAGCAACAAGCTGGGTCCGTCCGGCAGGCATTCGCTCACACTCAACGTCAGGCCCCAGGCGAACATCGTTCCCAACCAGCGCACAACGTTGCCGGCTTCGGTTGGCGGGAACCACCGCAAGAGCACCCAGGCAAGCAACAGCCACGCGACGATATTCTGGACCGCGTAGGCTTCGAGCACCCACTGCGCCCGGCCCAGACCGAAAACGTAGGCGGTCCATGAAAACAGAATGCGCCGGGCCCGATACGGCAGATTGTCCATCGCCGCTCCAAGGTCATCGTCCGACAACCGCGGTTTCACGGCGAGCTGGGCGTAATACTGGCCGTCGTAACCGTAGGAATCCTTGTGAACGTAGTAGTCGGTCGAACGCAATTCCCGGATGCGGTGCCGCGTCGGTTCGTCCCCGAACCGGATCAGATACGTGAAACCACTCCCCTGCACATAGAAATGCGCAGCCATCCAGAGGAACATCCCAACCGCCACCGCGTCGACGGTCCAGCAGCACGGCTGGATCCATCGATGGAGAAATGGGTTGAACCGGAGCACAGAAAATGGACAAACGACGCGCGCAGAGGCCGCAACGCAAGAATGAATTCACCAAAAGCTCCAGGCTGCCAGACCCCGGCCCGGATGTTTCACCCCTTACGACGTCTTCGCTGGACGGCCTGGCTGCCGCTGCTGGGAGTTTTCCTTTATGCCGCCGTGCTGGCGCGATACACCGGCGCCTGCGCCGCAGGTTCGGATTCGTCGGGATACCTCAACAACGCCCGCTTGTTGAGCGAAGCCCGGCTGACAGTTCCCATGCGCCGGGTCCCGGGAATGGACCCCGCATCGCTTCCGTCGTACACGCACGTTCCGCTCGGATTCATACCCAACCCGGACCGGTTGAGCATGACCCCAACCTACCCCATGGGATTGCCGCTTCTGGTCGCCGCGACGGCCCGTATGGTCGGGTGGGATCTCGCCCCCGCGCTGATCATGGGACTGCACGCCCTGTGTGGCCTCGTCGTGATGTACCTGTTGGGACGCCAGTTTGGCCTCGGGCCCGGTTGGGCCTGGATCGGCGCACTCCTCCTGGGTGCGAATTCACTCTACCTGATGATGTCGCTTCAGCTCATGAGCGACGTTCCGGCCACGGTCTGGCTGGGCGCGGCGGTTCTGTGCTCACTGAAGAGCGGAGCCCGCTGGCATTGGGCTTTCGCCGCTGGCATCGCCCTGTCCGTCGCAGTCCTCGTGCGGCCGACGAATCTGTTGGGCATCGTCCCGATCGGCCTGGCACTGGGCTTCAGTCTGCGGCGATGGCTCCTCTTGTTTTTTGGAGGACTGCCCGGGGCCGTCTTCCTGGGCTTCGTCAATCACACGATCTACGGAAGCATTCTCACGACCGGCTATGGCGGCTTCGGCTGGATGTTCTCCCCCGGCTATGTCTCATCAACGCTGCTCCACTATGGCCACTGGCTGCCCGTGCTGCTCACGCCGCTGATCGCCTTGGCGCTGGGCCTGCCGTTCCTCTGGCGCCGACAGCCGGTGCAGACTTCGGTGCTGGCGGCGTGGTCGTCCACGCTGCTCGTTTTCTACATGTTCTACTCCGTCACGCACGATGATTGGTGGTATCTGCGCTTCATACTCCCGGCATTTCCGCCGCTGCTGCTCGCCGCCCTTCTCGTCGCCAGCGCGCTGGCGGCGCGCTTCAAGCTCACCTGGCAGCCCGGGTGGTTCGCCCTCGCGACCGTGGCCATTCTGATTTATGCCGGGGTCTGTTTTCATCATTTCCATGTCCCGAGTGCCGGTCGCAACGAGCGCCTCTATCCCGAAATGGCTGCGTGGATGAAGACGCACCTGCCGGCTGATGCTCTGGTGGCTTCCATGCAGACGAGCGGGGCACTCCTTTACTATACCCAGTTCGCCTTCTTTCGCTGGGATCAGGTGTCGCCCGGCGATTTCCAGCGGATTGCCGGCGCCTGTGCTTCTGCACGCATGCCGATCTATGCCGCCCTTTTTCCGTTCGAAATCGAAGAGGACAACTGGGCTGCTTTCCGGAAGCACCTGGGTTCCGGCTGGACGCAGGTTGGCGCCGTCCGCTACGTCACCATCTGGCGGTACGATCCGTCCGGAACTGCCAAATGAGGTTGCCCCCCCCGCTGGTCCGTTATCTGAGGCTGGCCGCCGCCAGCCTGGCTGTGCTGGTGTTTCTCTGGCTGGTGGGACGATTCTGTGATCCGGTCTTCGGCTTTACCTCGTTTCTTCAGCTGGACAGCGCGCATCAGTCTCAGGCGATCGCGGAATTTCGCGCATATCCCGTGTTCGTCTATCCCGGCGTCGCCCCGTACGACGGCCTGCAATACTCACAGATTGCGTATCATCCGCTGCTGCGGTCCCCGGAATTGGCGACCGCCATCGACAATCTTCCCTATCGGGCGCAACGAATCCTCCTTCCGGCAGCGGCCTGGCTGCTCGCCGCCGGCCAGCCTGCATGGATCGCCCAGGTGTATGCGGTGCTCAATATTCTCTGTTGGATCGCAATGTCCGCGCTCCTCTGGAGAATTCTCCCGGTCAACGACGCCCGCGGATTTATCGCCTGGGTCGGACTGCTCTTTTCTGCCGGCGCGCTCAGCAGCGTCCGGTTCGCGCTCGTTGACCTGCCGGCGCTGGTGCTTCTGGCGGCAGCCGTGTGGAACGCCGAGCGGGCGCGAACTCGCAGCGCCATCGGCTGGCTCGCGGCGGCCGCACTGACTCGCGAAACCTCGTTGCTGGCCGCGCCTGGACTCGTCGGGCGCCATCCGGAATCGCGCGCCACGCTCCTCAGAAATTCATCATGGATCCTCCTGGCCGCAGCACCGCTGGCTCTTTGGCTCGTCTACATCCGGTGGCGTGTTGGCCCATTGAACCATGGAATCGGGAACTTTGCCTGGCCGGCCGTTGGCTTCGTGGGGAGTTGGAGACATTGTCTCGCCGCGCTGCAATCATCCGATCCGCCTGTGTTCGCCTGGAGCAGCCTGCTGGCCCTCGTCGGCCTGACTGCGCAGGCGGCCTTCGTCCTGGCGCGCCCACGGCTGGCCGATGCATGGTGGCGCGTTGGCGCCGCCTACAGCCTTCTTCTGTTGTTGCTCGGACCGGCGGTCTGGGAGGGATTCCCCGTCGCCGCGAGCCGGGTGCTCCTGCCGCTCAATCTCGCCTGCAACGTGCTCGCACAGCGCACGCGCGCCCCACTCGCATGGCTGCTGGCCTGCAACCTGACGGTTGTCGCCGGACTCGTCGCATTCAAGGACATCCCGACATACCAGGATGCGGTGGCGCTGTTCCGCAGCGGGCGGACGGCCGCTGTGGTGAAGGTGGGGGCGGGCTGGTTCGGCCCGGAACAAGACTCGCACAGCCGGTGGCACTGGGCCGGATCCCGCGGGCGCCTGGACATTTTCGCGTGGCCGCCGTCATCGCGGGTGCAGACCGGGCTTGTCTTGAAATTGCGGAGCATGACTCCATGCATCGTGCGGGCGCGCGCGGGGGATCGCGAAATATGGCGGGGACCTGTCGCCCCTGCACTGACGATCGTCAGACTGCCGCCGCTGCAGGTGACAGGCGGACATCTGGAGCTGGAACTGGAATCCGACTCCCCTCCGTTGCTCGAAAACGCCACACCCTCCGCACGGCGCCTGAGTTTTGCACTTTATGATCCGGTGGTCTCCGCATCAGAAATCCCTTCTTCGTCGCAATGACCCAGCTCCTTGTTGATCTTAGTCACACCGGCCACACGGGCGCCCACACCGGCATTCAGCGATTGTGCCGGGCTCTTTATGCGGCGCTGCGCGAACAGGGCGGAGAAGTCCTGCCCATCTGCCACGATCCGTATGAATCGGCGTGGCGTCCGCTGCGCCGCTGGGAACGCGTCAATCTTGCCCCGCCTCCCGGGATTGTGGCCGGAGGTCGCGGGGCGCGCTGGCCGCTCTCGGCGAGGATCGGCGGCCACCTGCGGCGGCTCGCCGCCCGCGTTCGCCCCACCGCCGCTCCGGCGTTGTCCGGCGACTGCCTGATCGAGCCCGAGATCTTTTCCCCGGCCGTCGCACGGGCGTTTCCCGCGATCCTGCCCCGGATCTCCGGTCTCCGCATCGCGTTGTTTCACGATGCGGCAGCTCTCCAAATGCCGGAATTGTCGCCACCACGGACTGTCGCGCGCTATCCCGCATATCTCCAGGAACTCCTGCTTTTCGATGGGATTGCCGCGATCTCCGACGATTCCCGGGCCACCCTGGTCGACTACTGGCGCTGGCTCGGCGTCGCCAACCCGCCGCCGGTCGTCGGAATCCCCCTTGGCATCGACCCTCCGGTTCCAGCGCCGTTCGGTCACACGATCGCGGCAGGCGCCGCACCCGTGGTGTTGAGCGTCGGATCCATCGAGGGCCGCAAAAACCACCTCGCGCTTTTGGACGCCTGCGAGATGCTCTGGCGCCGCGGTCTGCGCTTCGAATTGCAGCTCATCGGACTCGCCCATCCTCAAACCGGACGCCCCGCCCTCGATCGCCTGCACGCGCTCCAGACCGCCGGACGGCCGGTCCATTACGAAGGTCCGGCATCGGAGGCAGATCTCGCTCGCGCGTACCGCGCATGCACGTTCACCGTGTACCCATCGCTGATGGAGGGCTTTGGCCTTCCGGTGCTGGAAAGCCTCAGCTACGGCAAACCGTGCATCAGCTCCGCGCACGGTGCGCTCGGCGAATCGACCCGCGGCGGAGGATGCCTGGCCCTCGAGCGCGTCGATGCACCGGCGCTCGCGGAGGCCGTCGCCTCCCTGTTGTCCGATTCGGAGCGCATCGACGTACTGACGACGGCAGCGCAACACCGGACATTCAAGTCATGGTCTGCCTACACTGCCGAACTCCTGGCCTGGATGCGGACGGTGTCGCGGCGCTAGAAGACTTTTCTTCCGATTCTGCGCAGAAGATTTGAACTTTGGCGTGAGGCTTGCGTCAGCGAAGCATGCGCGCTCGTTTTGTGACTGAAGACCGCGAGGGTCCGCCAAAATGGCGCAGCCATTTTTTACTGGCAGCGCGGAGGACAAAGTCCGACACGCTGCCAGACGCCGGGCCGGGCTTTCGATTTGCTATGCCCAAATCACTCACTCAACGTGGGTCCGACCCATGCCGCTCACCCTCTTGAACTGGAAGAAAAAGGCGATTCTGGAGCGTTGTCGCGACGACTACGCGACAAAGATGCTTCTCAAGTACAAGCCATTCTATCACACGATGGAGGCACAGAAGGGAGCCCACGTCCGCCTGGACGGGCGGGACATGATCATGCTGGCGAGCAATGACTACCTCGGGTTGTCCTTCGATCCGCGGGTGATCGAGGCAGGGCGCGCCGCAATGTTGAAATGGGGCACGAGCACGACGGGCGCCCGGATCTCCAACGGTTCGCGGGCCTACCACACCGAGCTGGAGGAGAAGCTGGCTGCGTTCCTCGACCGGGAAGCCTGTTTCGTCAGTGTCGCCGGTTATATTTCCTGCATGTCGAGCGTGGCCGCGTTTGCCCAAAAGGGCGACGTCATCCTCGCCGACAAGAACATTCATTCCTGCGTGTGGGACGGTGTACGCCTGTCGATGGCCTCGGTCGAACGATTCTCCCACAACAATCCGGAAGACCTGCGCAGCGTGATCAAGACGATCCCGCACAACACGCCGAAACTGATCGCGGTGGAGGGGGTGTATTCCATGGAAGGCCACATCGCCCGTCTGCCGGAAGTTGCCGCGATCGCGGATGAATTCGGGGCGTTCCTGATCGTCGACGACGCGCACGGCTTCGGCGTGCTCGGGCGTCAGGGGCGCGGCACGGTGGATCACCTCGGAGTCAACGACAAGGTCGACGTCCTCTGCGGCAGTCTGTCCAAATCGCTGGGCAGCACCGGCGGCTTTGTCGCGGCATCGCGCACGGTCATCGACTTCCTTCGGTTCAATTCGAAGCAGACCATTTTCAGCGCCGCGATCAGTCCGAGCCAGGCCGGGTGCGCCCAGGCCTCGCTCGAGATCATTCAGCGCGAACCGCAGCACCATGAGCGGCTCTGGCAGAATGTGCGCCGCTATCGCGCCATGCTCGAAGGGCTCGGTCTCGACACTTGGGGCAGCGATACTCCGGCCATCCCCATCGTGCTCGGTTCCAAGGAACTCGTCTACCGCTTCTGGCAGGCCCTGCTGGAGAAGGGCGTGTTCACCGTGATGTCGATCGCCCCCGCCGTGCCGCCTGGCAAGGATCTGGTGCGCACCGCCATTTCCGCGCTGCACAGCGACGAGGATCTCGAGAGGATCGCCGAAGCCATGGCCTATGCGGTCAGGAAACTTTAGCCCGGATTTGCTGTGGTAGCCGAAGTCACGCGCATCTTGTCCGACCTGCATTATGGCGATCCCGCAAGCCGGGTGCGCTCGCTCGACGCCTTGTGTCCGCTGTTCGCCGGCGCGGACCGGATCGTGTTCAATGGCGACAGCGTGGAGACGCGGCACAGCCCGATTTCGGATCAGACGGAGGCGATTCGCCGCGAGTTCCTCGAGTTCGCGCAAAACGCCGCTCCCCGCTGCACGGTGATGACTGGCAACCACGACCCCGACGTGTCCGCCATTCACCATCTCGAGCTCCTGGGTGGCCTCGTTTTCATAACCCACGGTGAAGTGCTGTTTGACGACCTGGTCCCGTGGAGCCGTGAACTGCCGCAGATTCGCGAACTGTATCGCCAGGAACTGGCGGCCCTGTCCCCCCTTCAGCGGGAGGCGCCGGATGAACGCCTGGCGGCTGCCAAACGCGCCTGCGCCCGGCATGAGCTGTCCGTCGATCCGCACCCCCGTCACCTGACAGGCCGGGTTCTGCGGACGGCAAACATCTTCTGGCCGCCCCGATGCTCGTGGGCCATGTTCAAGGCCTGGCATCAATTGCCCGACCGGGCTGCCGCATTCGCCCGGGCCTTCCGCCCGAACGTTCGGTTTGTGGCGGTCGGACACACCCACCGTCCGGGAGTCTGGATCCGCTCGGATACCGTGATCATCAATACCGGTTCGTTCCGGCCGCCATTTGGCTGCTACGCAACTGATGTTTCTTTCGAGCAGGTCGTCGTGCGCCAGGTCCGCCACTCCGGCGGCCGTTTCGAGTTTGGCCGCGTGATCGCGGCATTTGCCCTCGCTCCGAGCGGCGATGGACTGCCGGATTCGTCTGGAATCATGCCGAAGCTGGCACCCGCGCCATGACCACGGAATTTGGCTGGTGGGCCCGCGATGCCGACGGGCGGAAATATCAGGTCCGCGCAGCGGTCTTTGGCGGAGCGATAACCTGGAGTCGAAAGCAGGGCCACCACCAGCCGTGGCAGACCTACGGTCCGCCCACGAGCGAGGACTGGGATCTCCTGCTCGCGGAGGCCGGGCGCCGCGTGCCGCGCCGCCTCCTTTCCCCGGCCCAGTTCGAGGCGATCAGGCGCCTCCGGCCGGAATGATCCGGACGCTACGGCCGCCGCTTTGTTTCGTGGGGGCCGGATGACATCGGTGGCGTTGAGCGATAAACAACGGCATTAATATTTGCGCATGAAGTGGAGGGCGAGACTCCCGTCGAGCCGCCTCTGCGCTACAGCTTTCGGCTCGGCAGCCCGTTCGACAAGAGTCCCGAGCGAAGCCGATGGAACCGAGACATCTCAGGCCCTGGGACCGCGAATGTCCCACCCCGGCGGCCATACTGCCCTTTTTATGATGCCAAACCAGGATCATTTTACAGGAGGCAACGAAGGGAACGGGGCCCCCGATGAACCATTGACCAAGATGATTCTAATGATTATAAACTGGAACACCCCAAACGCACCGTGACCTATTTCGCGCACACGGCCACCCAGTCCGACGGCTCGCCCGACCCCGACCAAACGAACTGGCAACCCCTCGCGACGCACCTCCGCAACGTCGCCGAACTCGCCTCCCGTTTCGCCGCGCCGTTCGGCGCCGGCGGTGAAGCCCGCCTCGCCGGCCTGCTGCATGACTTGGGGAAATACCGAGAGGAGTTCCAATCTTACTTGCGCGGAGAACGAACGAGCAGCGCGGAGACCCAGCATGCAATCTTCGGCTCTGCATGGGCAGCGGACGAAAGTCGCCCGCAACTCTTTGCATCCAAGCTCGCCATCGCCGGTCATCACGCCGGACTCCACGATCACAGCGACCTCGACGGCATGTTCGCCAAACACGGACTGAATATCCCGCAGTCGATCTCAACACTCATCGCCAGGATCGAAAGCGAACTTGGCGCGCTGCCACCTCCGCCGACACCGCCTGCCTGGGTGATCGAAGCAGCCAAAGCGGAAAATCCGTTTCCGGCCGAATTCTACACCCGCCTGATCTTCTCCTGCGTCGTCGATGCCGACCGGCTCGACACCGCTCACTGGCCGGCTTCGCCACCAGCCGATGCATCGCTCGAAACCGACACTTTGCTCGCAGCCGTCCATGCTGAGCGCGCCCACAAAGCCGCCACCAACCCCGGCAGCCCTCTCGCCGCATTCCGCAACCGCATCTTCGACACTGTCCTCGAACGCGCTGCGCTGCCGCCCGGCTTCTTTTCCCTCACTGTTCCTACTGGCGGCGGCAAAACGCTTGCCTCGATGGCATTCGCCCTCGCCCACGCCCGCGCCCATGGATTGCGCCGCGTCATCGTCGTCATTCCGTATCTGTCCATCATCGAGCAAAACGCCGCCGAGTATCGACGCGTCTTTGGCCGCGAAGTCGTTCTCGAGAACCACTCGGGCGTCCGTCCCGCCGACGACGCGAGCGAGGAGGAAGAATCACGCCTCGAACTCATCTCCGAAAATTGGGACGCCCCAATCGTTGTCACGACTTCAGTGCAGTTTCTCGAATCGCTCTTCGCCTCCAACCCCTCGCGCTGTCGCAAACTTCACCGCATCCCGCGTTCTGTCGTCATCTTCGACGAGGTGCAGACGCTTCCCGCTCACCTGCTCGCTCCGACCTTCAACGTTCTGCGCGAACTTGCCGTCAACTACGGCACCTCCTTCGTCTTCAGCTCAGCCACCCAACCCGCGTTTCGCCGCTGCGTCTCGCTCGCCGACGGTTTTCTTCCCGCCGAGCTCCGCGAGATCGCACCCGAACCTGACGAACTTTTCCGTAAACTCCGCCGCGTTTCTTACCACCTTCCGTCTACAAACGAATCCCTTGACTGGCCAGCGGTCGCCACATGCCTCGCCGCGATGCCGCAGGTGCTCTGCGTCGTCAATCTCACCCGCCACGCGAAGGAACTCTGGGATCAGCTCAGCCGACTCTGTCCAGACGAGTCGACGATCCACCTCTCTTCAGCGATGTGTGCCCAGCACCGCCTCCTCCTCATCGAAATGATCAGGCTTCGGCTACGATTCGATCGCCCTTGCCGCGTTGTCTCCACCCAGCTCATCGAAGCCGGCGTGGACGTGGATTTCCCGGAGGTTTGGCGCGCCCTCGGCCCGCTCGACTCCATGGTACAAGTCGCTGGTCGCTGCAATCGCGAGGGCCGCCGACCCACGGGCACCGTACGCGTTTTTCGTCCCGCCGACCACAAGCTCCCGCGCGGTGTGTATAGCACCGCAGCCGACCAAGCAGCGTTGACGCTCGCTTCACTCGGTGGCGGAGATAAGGCGGCCGAGCGCCTCGCCACCGGCTCCATGATCTTCGGAGACTACTTTCAATCGCTTTATCAGGTCGTGAACACCGACTACGCGAAGTCCGGCGAGGCGACCATCCAACAGGACCGCGCCTACCTCCGCTTCCGCGAAGTCTCCCGCAAGGCCCGTGTCATCGAAGACTCCGGCACGCCCGTCATTGTCGCGGGCGACAGCCATGGAGGCACATGGGCCGCGCCAATCATCGAGGAAATTCGCACACGCCGGCTCACGCCCGGCCAGCGCCGCTTCGATCGTGACGATCTTCGCCGCCTCCAGCGCTTCATGGTTAACGTCCGCGCTCACAAGTTCTCCATCCTCCAAGCGCGCCAGCTCATCCGCCCACTTCTGCCCAACCTCGAACTCTACGTGCTCGATGTCGCCTGCTACCACCCGGCGCTCGGCCTTCTCCTCGACGACCTTCCACCCGACGACTTTCTCGTATGAACACTCCCAACCTCATCACCCTCCGCGTCTGGGGCGACCTCGCCTGCTTCACTCGTCCCGAGATGAAAGTGGAACGGGTCAGCTATCCCGTCATGACGCCCTCCGCCGCGCGCGGCATCCTCGAAGCCATCTTCTGGGAGCCGCAGATGTATTACCTCATCGACTCCATCCGCGTCGTGAAACGCGGTCGATGGATTTCGATCCGCCGCAACGAGGTCACCAAGGTCATCAGTATGGACAATGCGCAAGACTGGATGGGCGGGAAGAAACCGGTCATTCCCATCATCGCTGGCGCTGGTGCGGAAACGGACGGTACCCAACGCAACATGCTCGCGCTGCAGGACGTCGAATACCTCATCACCGCCGAGGTTCGCCTCACCCCGCTCGCCCAGCCGCCGCGCGATAATCTCGGCAAATACCTCCGCGAGATCGAGGGCCGCGCCTGCGCCGGGAAATGTTTCCACCGTCCCGGCCTCGGCATGCGCGAGTTCGCCGCCGACTTCGAATGGGAGCCCGACCCTGAGGCAGCCCTCGCACGTCGTGCCGCCGAGCTGCAACAGCGCGCCACGATCAACGAAGACCTCGGGCTCATGCTTTACGACGTTTTCGACCCCGGTGCCCGCGAGGCCGGTTTTCGCTGGCTTGCTGAGGAAGAGCTCGCTCAGCAAGCCGCCGCCTTCGAGCAAACACTGGTCGAGGTGAAGAAAGGCGAGCAAACGAAGCGGCGAAAGGATTTCGCCGCCAGCCGTCTTCGCTCGACCTCGGCGCCGCTCAAGCCGCAGCCCGTCTTCTTCAAAGCCCGCCTGCAAGACTCGCGCCTCGACTGCCACCCTAACCGCGTCCTCGCCCCTGCCCAAGGAGGAAACTGAACATGCTCCTCAAATACCTCTACGACTTCGCCATCTCGCGAGATTTGCTCGATGATCCAGCCTTTCTCCGCAGCAGACCTGTGCGGTGGATCATCCACTTGGATCGCTCGGGAAATCTGATTGGGCAAGGACCGCAGGAAACGATCGGTCCGCGCAAGAACAAAGGTCACGAATACGACGTGCCCAAGACCATCCGACCAGCTGGCGGTGGGCAGGTCGCCGATTTTCTCGTCGACGACATCGGCGCCATCTTTGGGCTCAACAGTAAGCTGGGCGAGCAGCTGAAGCCGAGAGCGGTCACAAATCTTAAAGCCAAGCACGAAGACTACTGGCGACAAATCCGCACCGCGCGCGAAGTCACGGGCGACCTGCGTTTCGATGCCCTGCTCGCCTTTCACAATTCGGTGGCAGGTTCCGCTCCGCCATTTCTCCGCACCGACGCCAAAGGCACAGGATGGATCGTCGTCTCGTCCGGCGGCGAACAAACACTACTCGGCGCCGACATGTTTACCTTCGCCGTCGATACTACGCTCTTTCTCGACGAGCCGATCCGCGACTACTGGCGAAGCGTCTATGCAAAGGAGGAGGCTGCCGCTGAAGGCGCAGCCAAATTAGGCACATGCCTGATAACAGGCGAATCCAACGTCCCACTTGCCCGGACACATACGCCAATGGTCACCGGCCTCCCCAAGCCGGCAAAAGGTTCCGGCGCTGGAATTGTGGGTGCCGACAAGGCGGCTTTCTGGTCCTACGGCTTGCAGAAAGCCGACGAAAGCGACGCTGACGACGAGCAGGAGGATAAGAAGGACAAGAACCCAGGCTACCTCGCGCCTTCATCGATTAGAGCGTCCCGGGGCTACCTGCTCGCACTGCAAGACCTCAGGCGAAGCCAAAACCATTGGTTGTCGTTAGGTCCCGCGTGGCTCTGCTTCTGGGCCGTCGAGAGCAAAGACGCCACGGACGTTTTCGCGCGGCTATTTCGGAAGCCGGATCCGCTGACCGTCCGGAAATTCTTCACGTCGCCTTGGGCCGGTCTCGAAAAGCAGCCACCCGCCTCAGACAAATTCATCGCCGCCACGCTGACGGCAGCCGGCCCACGCATCGTGGTCAAAGCCTGGGTCCAGATGCCTCTCGCGACCGCCGCTGCGAATTTCAAAGCATGGTTCACCGATCTGCACATCGAAACGGGGTTGGGCGAACCGACTGACGAACGGACTGCCGAGGGAGACTCGTTTCCACCTCTCGCTGTCAAACGACTCGCCGGATGCACGGCTCCGCTGACCAAGACGGGAAACCGCTTGGTTCCAGACCAAGAGAAGTTGCACCCCGACGTCGTTGCTCAGCTCTACCGCGCTGCACTTGAAGGCACCGCGCCCTCGATCGCGCTGCTTAAGCCGCTGCTCGACCAGCTCAATTCCCTTATCTGTCGCGAAAAGGGCTTTCGCCTGATCCGCGATGACGAAAGCCGCTTCTCCCTCCTTCGATTAATCATCAACCGCCACCATCGCTCACGACAGGAACCCCATATGGAAATCCCGCCCAAACAATCCACCGAATCCCAGATCAAGGACCCCGCCTACAATTGCGGATGCCTGCTCTCGGTCTTCAACAGCCTCCAGCGTGCCGCGCACAAGGCCGGCGATGCAGGCAAAGAACTCAACACAACGATCGCCGAGCGATACTTTTCCTCCGCTTCATCCAATCCCAACGCCGCATTCTCGATCTTGTGGAGGCTTCATCAGCATCACCTGAAAAAGCTCCGGCAAGGAGGGACAAAGGGAGAGAAGGCGGCCTTTCGCATCAAAGAGAGCATCGCGGAGATCTGCGGGCGTTTTCGGGAACCTGCGCCGGGAGTCAGCCCCGATTTTCCGCGTTTCTTCACTTTGGTTGAGCAGGGCCGATTCGCGCTCGGCTATTACCAACAAGAAGCGAAACGAGCCGCCGCGATTCGAGCGTGGTTCGAAAAGCAGAAATTCCAAGGCATAGCGACGACCGGCAAAGAGCCGGATGAAGAAGAGATCCTTTCCCAAGAATAACTCAGCAACTCCTCAAAACATATCATGAGCACCTCCATCCTTAGCAACCGTCACGACTTCCTCCTCCTCTTCGAGGTCACTAATGGCAACCCCAACGGCGATCCCGATGCCGGCAACATGCCGCGCCTCGACCCAAATACCAACCGTGGCATGGTCACCGACGTCTGCCTCAAACGGAAGGTCCGCAACTTTGTCGAACACTTCGCTTCGGCAGCCGCGGACGGTTACCAAAACCAAATCTTCATCCGTCAAGGTGCCGTCTTGAACAAGTTGATCGATGAATCGGAAACGCCGGCTTCTGCCAAGGTTGATTCGGAAAAAAACCGAGATGGTTGGGAACGAGCGGCACTCGAATGGCTCTGCAAGCGGTATTTCGATCTTCGTGCTTTTGGTGCCGTGTTATCCACTGGAAACAAGGTCTTCAAAGGCTCGGCTTATGGGCAGGTGCGCGGCCCGGTGCAATTCACTTTCGGTCAGTCCTTTCACCCCATCACGCCGCTTGAGGTTACGATTACCCGCTGTGCTTCGACCAATGAAGACGAAGAGAAAGCGGCAAAAACGGGTAGCGGCCAGAACCGCACCATGGGCAATAAGCACATCGTCCCCTACGGGCTCTACGCAGCCAAGGGCTACATCTCGCCCGCCTTCGCGGAAAAGACCGGCTTCACCGACGCTGATCTTGAACTCCTCTTCCAAGCCCTGCTCTCCATGTTCGAACACGACCGCTCAGCCGCCCGCGGCGAAATGGTCGTCCGCGGCCTCTTCGATTTCGAGCACGTCGGCACCCAGCACCCCAACAACGCGGACCAAAACAAACGCGAAGCCCGCCTCGGCTGCGCCCATGCCCACAAACTCATCGAGGGGATCAAGGTCGCTCTTTCTGACGAGGCCAAGGCCACAGGCAAAACCTTCCCCGAATCGTTCGCCGACTATACCGTGAACAACACCTGGACCACGGATACGTTGCCGAAAGGCATCAAACTCCACCTCCGCCACGACGGCACCGTCCTCGGTCCGAAACAAAGCTGACATGCCCTCCGCGGAAAACCCTTCCGCTCCCACTGGTCGAGCGCCCGAGACGATTCCCATCTCGGCGCTCAACCACTTCCTTTACTGCCCCCGGCGTGCGTACCTAATCCACGTCGAGGGAATCTTCGTCGAGAACGAGCATACCGTCCTCGGCGATCTCGCGCACGAGCACGTGGACTTTCCGGGCTTCGAACAGCGCGCGGGCTGGACGCTACTCCGCGCGCTGCCGCTCTTTTCCGACCGGCTGGGACTCTCCGGCAAGGCCGATCTCGTCGAGGCTCGGTTTGGGGAATCTCAGATCTCAGATTTGAAATCTCAGATGCCGCGCCGCGTTCTCGCAGCGCGGCCGGTGGAGTATAAGAAAGGTCCCAAGCGTCGGTTCGACAACGACGAGGTTCAGCTTTGCGCCCAGGCGCTTTGCCTGGAGGAAATGTTCGGCATCACCGCCGATGCCGGCGCAATCTTCTACGCGCAATCGCAGCGTCGGCTCGAAATCCCGTTCGATGGCGCCTTGCGCGCACTCACATTGCGCGCGATCTCCGACCTCAAATCTCTGATCTCAAATTCCGCACCGTCCCAAGCAATCTCAAATTTGAGATCTCAAATCTCAGATCCCGCACAGCCCGCCCCTGTCTCAGATCTGAGATCTCAAATCTCAAATCCCCGCATCCCGGTGGCAGAACTGAAACCGCAATGCGAGGGGTGCTCGCTTCACGAGGTCTGCCTGCCCGAACTGGTTCGTTCCGCGGCGGCCTGGCGCATCGCCGAGGAGCGGCTCTACACGCCGGTCGACTGATCCCAAAAGCAATCTGTGCCTTCCGATCTCAAATTTCACATCTCAAAACTCAGATTCCCGCTTCCCTCCGGTCTCAAGTCTCAGATCTCAAATCTCAGATCTCAAATTCCGCGAACCATGTCCTCCTACAAGCGCTTCGAAGATCTTCCCGTCTGGCAGGCCGCCGCCGAACTTTACGATCGAATCGACGACTTCCTGGATCACGCCCCGCCGCGGCTCCGGCCGTCGTTTCGCGATCAGCTCGAACGCGCCGCGCTTTCGGTCTCCAACAACATCGCCGAGGGCTTCGAGCGCGGCACCACCAACGAGCTGCTGATGTTTCTTTACATCGCGCGCGGCTCCGCTGGCGAAGTCCGCTCCATGCTGCTCGTCGCATCGCGTCGGCCATACCTTTCAAATTTCAAATCTGAAATCTCAAATCTGATCCCGCTGGCCGAGAGCTGCTCCCGGCAATTGCGCGCCTGGGCCGATTCCCTCCAGAATTCCGACATCGCCGGCCCGCGCCACCTCAACGACAAGACCCGATCCGATTACCAGAAGCGCAAGTCGCGCGAGGAGGGCGCCGCCGCTTTTCAACGACTGCTCGCCGAGCACCTGCCGCCAGATCACCCGATGCATCCGAAAAACCGGCCTGGTGCCTCTCAAATTTGAAATCTCAGATCTCAGATTTGAAATTCCCAAGATGAGCCAAGTCATCCAGAACACGCTCTATCTGCTGACTCCGGGGCTTTATGTCCACCGCGACCACCTCGCGCTCCGCATCGAGCAAGACGGCCAGCTCAAGCTGTCGCTTCCCATCCACAATCTGGAGTCGGTGCTCATTTTCGGACCGACCGCGATGTCGCCGCCCGCCATGCAGCTCTGTTGGGAGAATAACGTCTCCGTGGCCTTTCTTTCGGAGCACGGTCAGTTTCTCGCACGCGTCGAAGGCATACCGCAAGGGTCCGTGCTGCTCCGTCGCGCCCAGCATCGCGTCGCTGATGATGCCACTCTGACGCTGCCACTGATCAAGAATCTCGTCGCCGGCAAGATTCAGAACAGCCGCTGGCTTCTCAATCGCACCGTCCGGGAGACGACCGACGAGACCGACCGAACAAAGCTGTCTGCGGTTTCCCAGCAACTGATCTACGCGCTCCGCGAACTTCCCAACGCGCCTCATGCCGATGCCGTGCGAGGCTTCGAGGGCTCCGCCGCCGCCTTCTATTTCGATGCTTTCCCCCTGCACCTTAAGGCCGCCATCCGCGACCGGTTCCCGTTTGACGGACGCGAACGCCGGCCTCCGCGCAATGCGATTAATTGCCTGCTCTCTTTTCTCTACGCCCTCCTTCGCCACGATTGCGTCGCCGCCCTCGCCGCAGTCGGGCTCGATCCGTTCGTCGGCTTTCTTCACGTGGACCGGCCGGGCCGGGAGTCTCTCGCCCTCGACCTGATGGAGGAGTTTCGTCCGTTCGCCGACCGGCTGGCGATCACCTTGCTCAATCGCGGCGAACTGAAGGCCGCGGATTTTGTCGAGCGCGAGGGCGGCGCATGGGAGCTGACCGAGGCCGGACGCAAAGCCCTCGTCGCGGCATGGCAGCAGCGCAAACTCGAAGAGACGACGCATGCGCACTTCAAGGCCAAGGTGCGCCACGGACAGCTTCCATTCCTGCAGGCGCGGATTCTGGCGCGCGTGCTTCGCGGCGACATTCCGGCCTACCTGCCGCACCTGTTCGCCTGATGGCCTGCTCTTCTACCTCAAATCTGAGATCTCAGATTCCCCAAAACCAGGCGGACAAAAAGAATCCCGCGAGACCTCTCATCTCAAATCTCAGATCTGAGATCTCAGATTCCCCAACCCATGCTCGTCGTCGTCACCTATGACGTTTCCACTGTCGACGCCAAACCCGGCGCCCGTCGGCTGCGCCGTGTCGCCAAGGTGTGCGAGTCCTACGGCGTGCGAGTGCAGAAATCGGTATTCGAATGCCAGGTGGGCGCGACAGAATGGGTTGAGTTGCGCGCCAAACTTTTGCGGGAAATCAAGCTCGACGAAGACTCCTTGCGCTTCTACTTCATCGATCAGGCTGATCGCGTCCGGATCGAGCATCACGGTGTCAACGAACCGCCCGATCTGGAAACAGACGCTCTGATCGTTTGAGAAACAACGCGCCTGCACGCGAACCGTTTGCCTCGCTCGCCCCCGCACCCTTTCGCAAGGCGACGCATCTCTCTCACAATCCCACAGCCTACAGCAGATTTCCAGGTGATTGGCGGCTTTGCTTTTTGGTTCTTTGACAACGTTCGCAAAATCAACGAGGTAAATAGCTGGCCTATCGGCTGCAAACCGGTGCGCCATCGCTCCGTCGCTCGCGACGGAGCGCGGATTGAAACTTGGTTGCTGCCCGTTTGGCTGGCCAGCGTTGTAGTATCGCTCCGTCGCTCGCGACGGAGCGCGGATTGAAACCGATATTAGAGCCTCAGACCCAAAAAAAACATGAATCGCTCCGTCGCTCGCGACGGAGCGCGGATTGAAACGCGACAGCAGCGCCGCAGCGGCGCAGCGGCGCAGATCGCTCCGTCGCTCGCGACGGAGCGCGGATTGAAACTACCATGGGGCAGGCAAGTCGTGGCGTTACGCCATCGCTCCGTCGCTCGCGACGGAGCGCGGATTGAAACCTTCCACCAGACCGATTGCCGGGGCTGCGCGCTCATCGCTCCGTCGCTCGCGACGGAGCGCGGATTGAAACAGTATGATAGCGCGCGGAACTGCTGCCTGTACAGATCGCTCCGTCGCTCGCGTCGGAGCGCGGAGTGAAT
>Ga0265323_10000115_pt1 | contig 46488 bp, 41 predicted proteins | sample 41225metaG_FD_193580 | JGI IMG/M metagenome (GOLD analysis project Ga0265323, IMG submission 193580) | Rhizosphere microbial communities from Carex aquatilis grown in University of Washington, Seatle, WA, United States - 4-12-25 metaG | ecosystem: Host-associated > Plants > Roots > Rhizosphere...
TCCCTCTTTGCCCTGTGCCCTCGCGCAGACTCGAACTGCGATTAGAAGTTTAGGAAACTCCCGTTCTATCCTGTTGAACTACAAGGGCGGGGAAAACCGGTTATTTTCTGCATTTCTACAGATTGCCGCCGAAAATTATCTGTAAAAACTGACCTCAATGAAAGCACTTCAGCAACTACTTGTCATTCATCTTGATCTGGTGGATGAAAAGTAGCTTTAATCTATTCTTAAAGATATTGAACCTTCATGCCGAAGGCAAGGATTGAATCCAATAATTTTTTTAGGATGTTTTCCGCAGACAAATTGAACGGCTGACCCGGGTAGATAAGAACCAAGCGCATACGCCGGAAAAGCATTCAACCAATCCTACGGATTATCGGATAGACCCAGGTAATAAGCAGGACAATGATGTTCTGCGCGTCATTCTGTAACTGAATTGTTTTTGGCTTACGACCGTCTCTCTTCTACCTGTTTGTGTGAGACCTCTCCCCCGACCGGCCCGTGTTGAACACATAATTTTTTTGCCTTGACTCTCCAATCGATTACTGGTACATTCTTGCCATTGTTGCGCCGATTCGGGGACAAAGGGTTGAAACCTCCTGATTCGCTACCCGATCATGGGGGTTTTTGGCATTTAGTTGACTATCTTTTTTTGTCGGTTTGCCTTTGATTCTCCGGGCAGCGCTAAACAAATACTTTCCTGGAGAGCATTATGAAATGGTATCACTACATTGCGTGCTTTTTTGCCGGTCTCTTCTTGACAAACACGGTTCCGCATTTTGTGCATGGCATATCAGGCGATAGTTTTCCGACTCCTTTCGCAAACCCGCCCGGAAAAGGATTATCATCTCCAATGGTCAACGTTCTGTGGGCACTTGCTAATCTATTGATTGGCTATCTGCTCTTCAGGGCGGGAAAGATTTCCCAATCAAATAAATGGAGCCTTCTCGCATTTTTTGCCGGCATCATTTACATCAGCATAACGCTAAGCGTAGCCTTCGTTGACAAGGTGCATTAGGATCCGGCCTCATTGGGAATGAACCCGGGAAGGATAAACATTGTCGCCCGTCTTACCCGCAGATCATGATGGTTGTGAATATGATTGTTCTCATTGTTAGGTCACTCGAAGCACTTGGGAACAAAGGATCCTTTTTAGTCATCCATTCTGGTTTTACTGATTGGCAAATGATACGCCCGTCAGATGCTGTTTGCAAACGCAAGAAAGGTGTTTCGACAAATGAATCCGACGAATCGCTTCCTTTTTCCACTTGTGATTATCTTGCTCTTCATCTCGATCTCATCATGCAATAAGCACAAGGCTGATAAGAAAATAACTTCTGAAACAACCGAGGAAGAGCCGATAGCACAGCCGGTCACCGTGGTTCAGTATCCCGCAGAACAAATCCTTTTTCATCAGATTAATCTCCACTTTCGGAACCAATTAATCCCAGCAAAGAATTCTATCCAACAATTCGCGATAGCCAACGAATGCGATAAGGTCAGGACAAAGTTTTTCAAAGAAAGAAAATTTCAACTGAATAACTGGGTCGGTAAAGTTGTTGATATCAGCAGCGAGAACAAAGGCGCTTGGGCTTTCGTGAGGATAGCAAGCGACGCTGGCGGTTTTCCTATTTTCTACCAAACTCATTATCAGCGTTGGCCCTTGTGGAACGAGAACTCTATTTTGACAAAAGGAACAAAAGTTTATCAGCAGGTCTTCCACCTTCACATTGGGGACATGGTCACATTCTCCGGTACAATCGTTGGAAGCCTGTACTATAAGTACAGCGCAGACAAGAGTATCGACATCGAATCAGTCAACTCTCCCAAAATAATCTTGAAATTCGACAACATCGCTCTTCTGCGATAGAACACAGAGAATCATTAACCGGCGTGTATCCACGACACCGGTTGAAGCGAGACTTTTCCAACTTTTTCTACAGTTCCATGAAAGGAGACTATCTCACCTAGTCCGTTTCTCAACATAAATATTGTATTTTCCAACAAATCATTCACCGCAAAGATCGCTAACGACGATAGGATTTCTTAGTATTGTTGACGAAGACTTCTTTACCACCATAGCGTCCTTTGCGGTATCAATGCAAAATATAATAGCGGACACGGCGCTAGTTCCCTATCTCAAAAAACCATTGAATAATCAGTATTCCAGATAAACCGACCAGAGGAGAATATTAACGGCATGAAGATTTTTCTATCATACTTTTTTATCGTTTTCTTGGCGCCTTGGATTCTTTTTTCACAGGACGATCCAAAATTGACTGAGATTTGGGATCCGGTACCGGCCACTGTTACTCCTGGAAAAACAGGTGAACCGCCTTCCGACGCCATAATTCTTTTCGACGGACGCAATCTCGATGAATGGACAAATGAAAAAGGCGAGAAGGCAGGCTGGGAAGTACGCGACGGCATACTTACCGTCAAACCGGGAAGCGGGTCTATTCAAACAAAAAGAACTTTTGCCGACTGCCAGCTTCACCTCGAATGGAGAAGTCCATCGAAGATTGAGGGCGATGGCCAGGGACGCGGGAATAGCGGAGTCTATCTGCAAAGTCTGTACGAAGTCCAGGTTCTGGACAGCTATAATAATCCAACGTATTCCAACGGACAGGCCGGGGCGGTCTATAAGCAGCAAATCCCTCTCGTCAACGCCTCCCGTAAACCGGGAGAATGGCAAACCTACGATATCATTTACACCGCTCCAAGATTCAACATTGACAGCACGCTGAAGAAGCCGGCGTACGTCACTGTTCTTCACAACGGTGTGGTCATTCAAAACCACGCCGAGATCAAGGGCCCAACATTATACATCGGCCGGCCGCACTATGCAAAACATCCGTTCACACTTCCTTTGATGCTGCAGGAACATGGTAACCCAGTTTCATACAGGAATATTTGGATACGGGAAATCAACCTCACCACGCTTTTCAACGGAACCGATACGAAAGGCTGGTATACGTTTCTTGATTCACTCGGAAAGAATAATGATCCCTACCATAATTTTTCCATCGATCATAACCTCTTGCGAATCGAGGGAAAATATTTCGGCTACATCAGCACGGAAAAAACGTTTGCCGATTACTATTTGAGGGTGGTTTTTAAGTGGGGAGTGAAGCAATACCCGCCGCGAGAAACCGGCAAACGTGACAGCGGTATTCTTTATCATTTCAGTGAAGCGGAGAAGGACGTCGTCTGGCCAAAGTCTTTTGAATGCCAGGTGCAGGAAGGCGATTGCGGCGACTACTGGTGCGTTGGAACGATGATAGACTCTCCAAACAAATATGAAACCGCGTGGGGGATGAAACACATCTTCCGCACCCAGAATTTTGAAAATCCAACCGGAGAATGGAATGTTATTGAAATAATATGTTCCGGAAACCAGTCGGAACATTATGTCAACGGGCACCTTGTCAACTGCGGGATCAATGCCTCCGTGTCGAGCGGAAAAATTCTCCTGCAATCGGAAGGAGCCGAGGTCTACTATCGATCGGTTGAGCTTATCCCCTACTAGTGCTGCTTCTAAAAAAATAATCTTGTATTTTTATAAACGTGTTTATCCTGAGCAAAGCCGCGACGGCCTCCTTAAACGCGCTCTGCTTGCTCAGGATGAGCCGTCGCGGCTGCGTCGAAGGATGACGATAAATTACAAAACACAAAATCTATTTTGAGAAACGGCACTAGTGCTGCTTCCTAAAACAACTATTGTATATTTCAACAACGAATTCAGAGCAAAGGTCGCGAAGGATACGAAGATTTCTTAGTATTCTTGACAAAAACTTCTCTGCGGCTATATTACAAGATTTAATATCGTAGTCGGCCCTAGTACGAAGTCAAGAAAAAATTGTCCTTTTTTTCGCTTGTTTCTTCCCGCGATTACCATTACATTTTTTCAATGAGTTTGCCCGGGGTAACGGGCAGGAGATACAGTGAAGAAGGTCAGCCCTCGGATTCGCAAACGCGAAGATGAGGGCTTTTTGCGTTTTGTAGGGTGATTAAGCTTTAATCGGTTGGGGATGCGATACCCGGCAGCGAATTGGAGCTATTCTTAAAATACCTGAAAAATGGTATTGCCTATTCAATGTGTGCGAATTACACTTAGTTGGTTTTATATTGTCGCGATCGGATGGATTACAAATTCAACATCGCACTAATCCACATCACTAAATATTCGGTGACCGAAAATGAGAAGAAATATTTTCGCGATTCTTCCTTATTGACACGACAGAACAGGTCGCCCCAGTCATGAACGTACTTTGATTTCGTAGGCGGTTTTATCCATGGGACAACAACAAATTCTGCTTATCATTTTAGGCGTCATTGTCGTAGGTATTGCAGTAATCGTCAGTATCGCAATGTTTCAAGATAATGCCGTCGACCATAACAGAGCCGCAGTCATCGGAGACTTAAAAAAGCTCGCTATCAAGGCACAGCAATATTATACCAAGCCGACCACGTTGGGCGGCGGCGGCAACACTTTTACTGCTCTCACGGCGGACGAGACAGGGCTAGCCCAGCTTGCAACAACGGCATTTACGGACAATGCAAACGGAACATACACGATCAAGACGGCTGGCACGGAAACCGCGCTAGTACTTCATGGTGTCGGTAAAGTAGTTCTAAGCGATGGAACATTTCCATCGTATGATATGACGATCACGGCGTCGACTCAAACTCTGGAAAAGCTTAACTGACCCATCATCTGCCTTTAGGCACGAAGGTTTGCTTATTACCGAAAGCAATGTTTGGCGTACAACGGAGGCGTAAATCTCTTATTGGGATTGAGGCGGAAGAGAGCCGGGGAGGTTGTGTATCTCTTGCAGTTGACGTCTGATATACGCTAGTTCTTTTTTCAAAATGTCTTCCATCGTTTGGAATTCAAGAGCCCGCATTTCATCCGTCTTCACATGCAGCTGCTGAAGCATCAACTCTGATTTTAGACTGACCTGGTAATCGAGGTCTGCCTTCAATCGATCTTGTTTTTGCGCGCGATTCTGACTCATCATAATCAACGGGGCCTGGAGAGAGGCAACTACTGCAAGAATGAGATTAAGAAAGACGAACGGATATGCGTCGAAAGGCTTGAACGCCAATTCAATTACGTTCAAAAGAATCCAGAGAAGAAGTGCTACAAAAAAATAGATCACGAATGTCCAGGATCCGACGAAATCGGCGACTTTGTCGGCCAGTTTGTCTCCAAAGCTTAACTGTTCCTCCATCTCGATGTTGACATTTTTCGAGGCAAGCGTTGTCACCAGATCATTCGTAGCGCGAAGCCGTTTCCCCATCTCGCTGATCATAGAAATTGCCACCGTAGGGCGTCCGGTCACGAATTGAATGAAGTGATCCCGCATCATTTCGAGAACCCTGCTGTCGCTGGTCGCCGTTGCTTTTGCAGTTCGCGGCAAGCCGTCGACAAGAGAAAGCTCGCCGAAAAATTCCCCCTGGCTCAAGAGAGAGACCCGAACATCTTTCTGTTCTGCCTGGGCCGGAACAGAAATCTCTATCGACCCCTCCTCGATGATGTACATCGAAGAACCGCTCTCCCCTTTCCGAAACAAAACCTCATTCTCCTTCAGATCGCGCGGATGCCAAAGCGTTCGCAGCACTTCCAGGTCCGCAGAAGAAAGCTTTTCGAAGATCGGAATTTTTGCGAGAAACTCTTGGGAAATCATAGGCAACGAACAACCATGTTATCTTTGATTCATATCAAGACTGAGGGACGCAAATCAGGCGGCGAGTTGGCTGCCGCACTCTTTACAGAATTTGCTCCCGGTCGGATTCAAAGTATTGCACTTGAGGCAGTTGATCCCGACGAGCGATTTTCCGCATGTGGGACAAAACTTTGCGTCTTCAATTACCGGTGAACTGCAGAAAGGGCAGTTCAATTTCTTTCCAGCGATGGACTTCGACTCCTCAACGGCAATATCTTGCTGAATGTCTTTGCTCGCTTTCCTAAATTCCCGAATCCCTTTTCCGAACCCTTGGGCTATCTCCGGTATTTTCTTCGCTCCGAAAAAGACAACAATCACAAGAAGGATCAGAATTAATTCAGGTGCGCCGAGATTTCCCATTTGTTTTTCATCCTTTCAATGCATTTAATTTCCGCCGCTGAATTCTGTCAGCAACCGCTTCTGCTTTTTAATTAATCTACGCTTTCAGGAAAAAAATGTCAATTACCGCAGCCCAAATGTCAAATCAACATTTTCCCGATCGCGTCCGTTTCGGAAGTCGACGCTCGACATCTTAGAAGTCGATAACCGCTGAATTCTCATCCTTCCGGAGAGTTGCTTCAACCGAGACAGCCTGAGGCGAATTAGACTGCTCAATATACGCAAAATCAAGACATTACTCAATCTCTAACGATGTACTATTTCTTAAAATTAATCACGGACTTTCATGTTCATTTTGCGTTGTCCGAGACAGATGAGGTGAGATGGGTTTCGCGGTGAATCGGCAAGGAAAGTTAATTCGATGTTGAATTCGAGGAAATAATGCCATATAATATATAGTTTTTGATACCTTTACTTCATTCACATATGAATTGGACATGGGACACAACAAAACAAATCGCATTGTAGCCTGGGCAGTTTTTGCCGTCACCCTTTTTACTTATCTTTACACCCTTCCTCCCACCGTTGTTTTCTGGGATGTACCCGAACATTGCGCAGCGTCGTTTCTCCTCCAGGTGCAACATCCGCCTGGATCTCCGCTGCTTGTCATCGTGATGCGCGTTGCCTCGATGATACCGCTATTTTCCGACATCGGCGCGCGGATGAATTTCATCAACGCGTTAGCGAGTGCGGTCGTCGTAACACTGCTCTATCTCATCACGGTCAGAATGATTTTGCTGCGTCACGCTTTGCCGGAAGCTCCCTTCGACCGGATGGCAGTGTATGGGTCGGCAGTGATCGGAGCATTGGCGCTCACGTTCAGCACGACGTTTTGGTTCAATGCACTTGAAACGGAAACTCGCAATACAAGCCTCCTTTTTACTGCCATTATTATTTGGCTCGCCCTCAGATGGCATGAAGAATATGAAGAGCCGCATAGCGATGCGTATTTATTACTTATCACATTTCTCGTCGGTTTGACAACCGGAATCCATATTCACGGACTTATGGGATTCACAGTTGCAATCCTTGTGGTGTACTTTCGCTTCTATAAGCATTCGTTGCAGCGATTCATTTTCTCGACGGACATCATCAAATTTGGAGTGGTTGCTTCGCTGATCTTTTTCGGTGTCTATCCCGGGATCGTGAAATGGTATCCTTCCATGATGGATGGCCAGGTGTTCGGTATAACAACCGACTTATGGGTTGTCGTCGCCATCGTGTTGCCCCTGACCGCATTTTTTCTGTTGTATTACTCCATCAAGAATAATAAAAGAATCCTCAACATTGCCTCGCTTTCTTTCCTTTTGATTCTCCTCGGCTATTCGATCTACGCAGTGGTTTACATACGGTCGAACGCAAACCCGCCGATCAACGAGAATGATCCGAGCACGATAAAGCGCCTCGTTGTATATCTTGAACGCGAACAGTATGGCGAGACTCCGCTTCTCCAGCGGCGCTGGTCGAATGAGCCGGACAAGATAGAATTCTTCAAGAATTATTCAAGCGATGGAGACTATTTCTGGCGCTATCAGATCAACCATATGTACCTTCGGTACTTTGGGTGGAATTTCATCGGCAAAGAAGATGATTGGCAGGGTGCGGGTGTCCGCTTCGCTCAATTGTTCGGAATACCGCTTCTCATCGGCATTATCGGGTTCCTTTATCATTGGAAAATAGACCCGAAGATGGCGTTCATTATGACCATTTACTTCCTGCTCACAGGATTCGCCCTGGCAATATATTTCAATATGCAGCAAGAACAGCCTCGCGAACGCGATTATTTCTTCGTCTATTCCTTCTTCGGATTCTGTCTTTGGATAGGCATGGGAACACTTGCCATTGTCAACTATCTTGAACAAAAGCTCAAAGAACAGTACGCCCGCATTGGGGGGTATTGCATGCTCGCCGCTGCCTTTATTTTTGTCCCGGCGAATATGCTGCGAACGAATATCCATCCGTCGAGCCGTTACGGACATTACCTCGCGTGGGATTATGCTTACAATTTGCTGCAAAGCACGGAAAAAGATGCAATACTCATTACCAACGGAGACAACGATACGTTTCCACTCTGGTATCTGCAGGATGTCGAAGGTGTCCGCAGAGACGTTCGCGTTATTTGCCTGAGTCTTGCCAATACGGATTGGTACATCAAGCAATTGAAAAACACCGAGCCTTTCGGTGCGAAGAAGGTTCCGATAAGCATGAGCGACGAACAGATCACCGGAATTCAACCTGTTCAATATGAGCCTCAGATGTTTTCTCTCCCGGTACCTCGCAGTGCTGAGGAAGGCTGGGATTTATCAAATACGTCACCGCAGGGATCGGATGTCGCCCTTTTGCAATCGCGAGGATCGGAGATCGTTGATACGGTGAAATTTGTTATGCCCGCGACACTGCAATTCGGAAATATCAAGGCTCTGCGTGTACAGGATATTCTGGTTTTCGACATTATTCGTACTAACCGGTGGCAGCGTCCGATCTACTTTGCAACGACAGGCGGAGATGACAGTAAGATCGGACTCCAGGACCATATGGAAATGCATGGACTTGCCATGAAGCTTGTTCCGCGAAAAGTCCATTCATTCTGGGAGGGCGTCGACGAGCAAAGTCTTCGAAAACAGCTCATGAGCGAAGTCACAACTCCGTCGCAGACTCCCGCATTTGGCTTCCGGTGGCGGGGCTTGCAGGACCCGGCTGTGCACTTCGACGAAAACCAGCGGCGTCTTATTATGAATTATCGGCAGGCATTTCTTTCCCTGACAGTCTACCTTACCAATGTAAAGCATGACCCAACTGGTGCCGTCGCTACGCTGAATAGGATGGAGCAAGTGCTTCCTCGCACAGTGATCCAGCTCGATTACCGCACTAAGTCGGACATTTGCCAAATTTACAAATTGGCCGGAGACACTCTTCATGCTCGGGAATACGCAAATGAACTTGTCGCAGAGTTGAGCCGGTATATGAACGGAACGATCTCTGAACCGTTGGATCAATACAATCCCCTCATCGTGCTGGCGCAATCCTATGAATTGCTGAGGGAATACGACAAGGCAATCTCCACAATGAGCCGAATTGCCGAAGCGTATGCTACACTTCCCGGAGTCAACGGAATGGTTCAAGCACGAAAAGCCGAGCTTGAGGCAGAGAAGTTACGGTGACACACCTGCCGGTCTCGTCTCGATATCTACACGTTCTCTAATTTCTTATCGCTCCAAGAACGAAGAAAGCCCCTGCAAGTGCAGGGGCTTTTCATTTAACGGCGGTTGTGTTACGGTTTATCGGTAGAGTTTATTTCGTTCAATGTACTCAGAGACTTGACGGGGAACTAAATATCGAACTGACTTACGTTGGCGGACTATCCTTCTGATTTCTGAGGATGAAATCTGAATGTCAGGCACTGAAACAAACCGTGCATTTTTATCAAATTTTCTATTTGTTGGACCGGATTTAAAGAGCGGCCTGTTCATGACCACAAGCGAAGCCAATTCGACTATCCGCTCCGGGTTCTTCCATGTATGAAATTCGGAAAAATTATCAGCACCAATGATCAAGAACAATTTGGATCCCGGAAAATCCCGATGGAACTCCTCAACGGTCTCATACGTGAAGGACAGCCCTTTCCGCTTGACCTCTATATTTGACCAACCGAAACGCGGGTTCAGCCGGACCGCAAGCCGAACCATCCGCAACCGATGGAGCGCAAGTTTATTCTCTCCTTTTTTCTTATGCGGAGATATATATGACGGGATGAAGAACACTTTGTCAAGATTCAGCTGTTCACAAATGCGTTCAGCGACAATAAGGTGGCCGGTGTGCGGAGGATTGAACGTTCCCCCAAATATTCCGATACGTTTCATATTTATTCTTGACATGCAGCCTCACATACTTTTCTCATACACTTCCATCGTTTTCTGAGCTGTTACACGCCAAGAGAATTTCTTGGAGTGTATCTTCCCTCTTTCGATCATCTCGTTTCTTAACATTGAATTCCGAAGCAGGTTCACGATCGCTTCGGCAAACATGCCCTGATTGCCTGACTCGCAAATGATTGCCGCATTTCCCACAACCTCGGGAAGCGATCCCGCGTCTGATACAATGACTGGGATACCGCACGCCATCGCCTCCAACGCAGGCAAGCCAAATCCCTCATAGAGTGAAGGCAGGATAAACATTTCTGCTCCCTGATATGCAAGAATCAATTCTCCGTCAGATATCCTGCCCAGCGACCTCACCCTGGGCGACAAACCTGAGTTGTCAATCATTGCCAGCATCGAATTATCCGCCCTAGGATCACCTCCCGCGAAGACCAAATCCACCTCCGGAAACAAGGAAACGATATCTTTGAACGCTTGCAGGAGGACATGAAGGCCTTTGTGAGGTTTTATATTTCCGACGAACAAAATATACGGAAGCTCAAGTTTATTTTTCACCTTAAAACCTTCGACAAGTGAAGGATCTGCCGTCTGGCGAAATTGTTCCGAGACCCCGAGATGAATTGGGATGATCTTTTCTTCCCGCACGCGAAAAGACCGAAGAATATCATTTTTTGTGAATTCAGAATCGGTGATGATATATCGGGCCTCGCGAAGTGCATGCCGTATCATTATATGGGAATATGTCCTTTGAAGACGCGAAAAGAACTGTGGAAACCTCAAGTGGATGAGGTCGTGAATCGTGACAATGGATTCGCACTTAAGCCTAAACGGAAGTGTATAGTGGGGCGAATGAAATACCGAGACATTGCTGGCGTTAATTTGACGCCCGAAAAAGGCGATTTCTCCTAATGTGTATTTTCCATACGTTGCAACCGAAGTCTTCCATGCTCTAGGGAGCGCAATAGCCGTAGCGTCTTCGGGGGCTATGAATACGAGAAAGTCAGCAGAAAGCTGCATTAGTGCATATTCCCGGACGAGATGCTGTATGTAGGTTCCAATCCCGAAATCATGGTATTTTCTAGCATCTAGTCCAATCAAAGGCATGGAAATTATTATGGAGATCGTTTAAGAAATACCCAGTCGTATGGTTCTCTAGGATATCAGCACTTTCTTCACTTGTCATCTAAATTTACGAAAAAACAAATAGAAAGGAAGGGTTTGTATAATTTTTCATGGCTTGTCGTCCCAACGCGCTCGCTACATCTGATTTCTCAAAAGACAAATTCGAAACTGACAAACCACCGAGACTTCGTATGCTGTTATTCCTCCTCTGCTGGTTTTGTTCGAAGGATGATGTCCCCTATTTCAATCGACCCCCGCATTTGACGACCAATAGGCCGCTGCCCAATTGATATCCTCGCTTGACAATCCATGCGTTGATTAAGTTGAAACTTCTGTGTATCATCAATACGACGAAAATTTTAAACACACTATATACTACGTGGAATCAACTGCTCGCCCCGCCCAAATCTTGCTTCGAAATACCGCTTGGCTGTTCGCGGCGCAAATAGTGTTGAAATTGCTGGCCTTCTATTCCACTATTGTGGTCGCCAACCATCTCGATGTCGTCAATTTCGGATTATTCAATTTTGCAATTTCTTTTACGACGCTGTTTATTCCAATTTTTGACTTTGGAATGGATGCTTATCTCGTCAGAGAAATAGCAGTTGGTGCAGACGATAGTCAAGTTCTCTTGGGTTCTGCGGTCATTTCCAAGCTTGTCCTTTCGGTGTTTGGATTTGCTGCGATTCTTCTCGTTTCATTTTTTGTAGGCGCGGCTCACAATAACGAGCGGATTATTTTCCTTGCCGCAATCGCCTTGTTCCTGAAAAACCTCAGCACGTCGTTCGTGAGCCTCCTCCGGGGCAACCATCGCATGGATTTGGATGCTAGGATTTCAATTGTCGCCAAGGTTGCCGAAGTCGGATTGACGCTCCTGGCTGTCTGGCTTTATTCAGATTTAGAGAAAATTCTTTGGTTCTTGATCGTAGCTGCCGTATTTCAACTTGCGTATTCGATCGTTGTTGCTTATCGTCATACGCATGTCTCCGTCGTTTTTTCGATGCGATTGGCGCGCAAGTTAATGCGGGGCGGGATGCCGTTTGCCTTAACAGGGTTATCTGTGATGATCTATTTTCATATCGATACGGTGATGCTTTCAACGCTCGTGGATGAAAAAGCCGTTGGAATTTACCGCGCCGCCTATAACATCGTTCTCGCCGCGACAACATTTTCATCAGCATTCGTTGTTGCCCTGTTTCCCATGATTGCAAAACTATATGAAACCGAAAGGGAAAATGCAGTCAGGTTATCTGCGCAAGTGATCTTCTACGCCCTCATTTTTTCGCTTCCAATAGCTTTGGGCGGCACATTAATCGCAAGCCAATTCATAGGTCGATTGTATTTGCCCTCATTCGGTGAAGCAGCGTTCATACTGCAGATTCTGCTTTGGTGGGTGCCGATAAGTGCTGTCACATCCATCCTTGGACACATACTCGGCGGAATGAACCTTCAGCGATACGTCTTGGGAGTGTCGTCCATAAATGCAGTATTCAACGTCGTCGCGAACCTTATTCTTATACCGATCATTTCATATGTGGGAGCATCCATTGTTACGGTGCTAACAGAACTGTTAGGGCTTTTCCTACTCTCTATCATTATAAGAAAACAGTTTGGAAATGTCTTTAAATCTTTGCCAGTACTAAGGCTGATGATCGCGAATGCTTTTCTACTTCCGGTTCTGATGTTCGCCAATGTGCTGAATCTCATATGGTTGCTTGCCCTCGGGGCTGCACTGTACACGATTGGCTTGTTCGCAACGAAAACAGTCTCGTGGACCGAACTTTTAAAAGTGAAGGTGCTGCTGCTGGGCCGCTAACCGATGGTAGGCAGGATTTAACCGCCTCTCATCGAATGATCTTGTTGCTTAACCACAGATAGTAAATAGTTGAATTCATAATCGAAACAATTCTTCAGCAATGATACCGGGATGTGAACAATGACCGAATTCTCCGAGATCACCCCTCGCCCCCGGGACGGTGTTGCGTGTGATCAAATACAAGAGACCGCTTGATGGACCACTTTAAGAGATTTGATAATGTTGATATTTGCGATGTGTGCGGCTCAAACCGCATCAGCAGCTATTATAAGGACAGCGATATTGTTGTATGCTTGGACTGTAATTTCCTCTTTGTAAGCCCCCGTCCGAGCCTTGATGACATTAAACATTCTTATTCTGATTCAGGCTTTTACGATACGTGGATCACGGAAAGTAAGGGGCGATTAAAACTATGGAACAAGAGGTTTAACAGAATAAAAAACTATCTAAAAGGCTCATCTGCACTCCTTGATTTCAGCGCGGGCATAGGAACATTCCTGCATACAGTACAATCCCATGGACACACAATCCATGGAACCGAGCTTTCAGAATCAGCGAAATCAATTGCTTTACGACAATACAACATTGAACTGTTTGACCCGCAGCATTTTTTTAACAATACTTTTTCAGATTATTTTGATATCATTACGGCCTGGCATGTCGTAGAACACGTGGAGTCACCGCGACTTCTCCTAACCGAATTCTATAACATTTTACGTCCCGGTGGATATTTGATCGTAGCTGTTCCAAATGCAAATTTTAGATCATTGAAAAGAATCTTCCGTCAACAAAACATGGATCAGGTATTTCCTAAGTTAAAAGTTGGAGACGAGATTCACGTATCTCACTTTACTGAAGACACTCTTGTGCGATTATTGACTACAGTGGGATTTCGTATCCTTGAGGTAGGTATTGATGACCACTTCGCAAAACGTAATTGCACAACCAGAACGATGTACACCGTATATCAATGTATCCGCCTGCTGACACATAAAAATATTTCACATACAATATATGTTGTCGCGCAAAAATGAACTCACTCGTTGAGACCTGCTTTCGTTGATATCCTTACCCGTACAACTCTTTCTGATATCCGGTTGTCGTAAGAACTGCGGGTTTTCGGTCATTAATTACGGTCCTCTAGTTATGGAACGAAAAAAAATTCTCATTGACGCCCGGGCAACTCAAGAGGGCTATAAACAACACAAGCATCGTGGAATCGGAAAATATGTATATAACCTTCTCTTGTACCTTCCAACACTTGCGAACGATGTCGACTTTACGTATCTGTTGGATCCTTCAAAATCGGTCGACGAAACAATTGCCGGACTTCCGGTGAAATTCCTGCACCATGTGACAGCTGGAATGCATTTTTATGAATTGCAGTACTTGGCCACTCAACTGACACTCTCGAAGACGCTCGCGAAGGAGGAATTCGACCTTTGCCATTTTGCGACACAGGATGATGCCGCACTTTTTGCGCCTGGTCGATTTTGCATAACAATCCTTGACACAATTACTTCATCGATGAAGCAATTATACGGCCCCGCACAACAAATGAAACAAGCCTTTTTACGTGCATGGGCAAAACGGATTGTGCAAAAATCATCAGCCATCTTGACAATCTCGGAACATTCAAAAAAAGATATTATTGCCCATCTCCACGTCGCAGCAGATAGGATATTCGTTACGCCTCTTGGAGTGGATGAAAGATACTTCCAAATCTACCCGCAAGAGCTTGTCGAAACTGCCAGAAGGCGATACGGTTTGAGCCACAGATATTGCCTCTATATCGGCGGAATTGACCCACGCAAAAACGTGGTATCGCTTCTCAAAGCAGTGGCGATAGCGTACGCCGAAAAACCCGACTTCCCGGACCTGGCATTCGTGGGACGAATTTCTAATCAACGCGAGTACCCGAGGATCTTGCAAGAAATTGAATCGTTGGGCATTACTCATCGAGTACATTTGGCAGGATACGTACCGGAAGAAGAACTGCCGCTCTTGTATGCCGGTGCAAGCGCGTTTATTTTTCCTTCTCTCTACGAAGGCTTTGGACTTCCCATAGCCGAGGCGATGGCCATCGGAACGCCGGTGATTGCATCACGGAATTCTTCCATCCCGGAAGTCGGAGGGGACGCATTGTTGTACGTCGACGTTTCCGATCCTCGTTCACTTGCCAAGGGCATGCTGACCTTGAACACTGACCTTGAGTTAGCAAGGGCGCTAAAAACAAGAGGGAAACTTCAGGCAAGAAACTTTTCATGGAAAGAAACTGCTCAAAAAACTATCGATGTATACAGGAAGATTATCGATCGATAGAAGAAAGCGCAGACCGTACATTGATCATCAGGAACATTGTTGCTGCAAACCTTTACACGAAACACTCTTCGTCTTCTCATCTATCGGAGAAGGGAATCTGAACGATTATTCGCTGTGGTTTTGTTTAAAGGCTTTGCGGGAATGAGAATATCAATAAAGCGGAAAAAGAGAGCAGGGTTGTAGAAAATACGATTATGCTTTCATCGCCTTCATTACGGTGCTCAGGTCTTTATCTCCCCTGCCTGAAAGATTGACAACAATGATTTGGGTCTTTTGCATCGTGGCAGCTCTTTTTCCGGCGTATGCAATCGCGTGGGCCGATTCGAGGGCGGGAATAATTCCTTCGATCCGGGATAATAATACTACCGCGTCCACAGCTTCTTTGTCGGTGATGGAAACGTACTCGACAAGCTTTTGGTCTTTCAAATAGCAGTGTTCGGGCCCGACTCCCGGATAATCTAACCCGGCTGAAATTGAATGGGCCAATTGAACCTGGCCGTTCTCGTCCTGAAGCAAATATTGCATCGCCCCGTGCAAAACTCCTCGTTGACCGAGAGCCAGTGCCGCCGCGTGTTTTCCCGTTTCAAGTCCATATCCTGCAGCTTCAACACCGATCAGTTTTACTCCGGGAACATCGTTGAGAAACGGATAAAAAATTCCCATCGAATTGCTTCCTCCGCCGACACATGCAACGATCGCATCGGGCAGTCTTCCCTCTGCTTCGATGATCTGACGCCGCGTTTCTTCGCCAATGACAGACTGAAAATCCCTCACCATCATCGGATAGGGATGCATACCAACAACCGATCCGATGATGTAAAACGTTGTATCGACATTCGTTACCCAATCTCGAATTGCTTCGCTGGTTGCATCTTTTAACGTTTTGCTTCCTGAAGAAACGGGGCGAACCTCGGCGCCGAGTAATTTCATTCGGTCGACATTAGGAGCCTGCCGTTCCATATCCTCCTCCCCCATATACACAAAACACTGAAGACCGAATAATGCGCAGACCGTCGCCGTGGCCACGCCGTGTTGGCCGGCTCCGGTCTCAGCAATAATTCGCTTCTTGCCCATCCTTTTGGCGATAAGAATTTGCCCCACGGTGTTGTTGATTTTGTGGGCGCCGGTATGACAAAGATCTTCACGCTTAAGATAAATTTTTGCTCCGCCAGCATGCGACGTCAAACGTTCTGCAAAATACAGCGGCGTTTCGCGGCCGACAAAGTTCTTCAAATAATACCGCAATTCCATTTGAAAGTCCGCGTCATCGCGAAGTTGCAGATAGCGTGTTGTCAATTCCTCAACAGCAGGAAGCAGTGTCTCCGGAATGTAGCGGCCCCCGTACACTCCAAAGTGCCCAGCCAGGTCGGGCAAGTCATACGGCGGGTTGCTCTTTTTTAAATTTTGCATTGTCTATTCAATTGTGTTTGCTTCTCGTGCCCGAAGAATGAATTCTTTGATCTTTTTATGGTCTTTGATTCCGGGCCGCAACTCAACGCCGCTGCTGACATCAACTCCATACGGTTTGACTGTTCGAACGGCTTCGGCAACGTTTTCAGAAGTTAGTCCGCCGGCCAATAATATTTTGCCGAATTGCTTCGCGCGGACCGCAATATTCCAATCGAAAGGAGTACCGGTTCCGCCGAAGTGTTCGGTGTGGAACGTGTCCAACAAAAAGCTGTCGACTTGAAACGATGTCATTTCGTTAATGGATTGCACATTTGCGACATGGATTGCTTTCATGACGGGCAAATGATATCCGGACAGTGCTTGCGGCGATTCGTTTCCAGAGAATTGCAGCCCGTCAATTGTTGTGTGTTCAAGAACCGCAGCTACATACGCGCGCTCCGGATTGACAAAAACGCCAATGCGCTTGATCCCCGGCGGCAGCCGGTCCATGATGTCAGCGGCGCGATCGGGCGGAATGTATCTCTTACTCTGTGGATAAAAATTGAATCCGACGGCATCCGCGCCGTGCTCGGCGGCCGACAACGCGTCGTCCAATGTTGTTACGCCGCAGATTTTAACAAATAGATCTCCCATCTTAATGCGATATATCCGTCTGAAGCAGATCTCGAAGCGCTTTCGTACGGTTCTGCTGCGACATTAAATGTTCTCCGACAAGAATTGCATCGAAGCCGGCCTGCTTCAGTAAATCGACATGGTGGGGATTTCGTATGCCGCTTTCGCTAATGGCTACGGTCGAATTCGGTATAAAGCGCTTCAGCATCAACGAAGTCTCGACGTTAACCTCGAAGGTTCGAAGATCCCTATTGTTAATGCCTATCAACGTGGCCCCGCATTGAACAGCCCGGTCAATTTCAGTCTTTGTGTGACATTCAACCAAACAATCGAGGTCGAGGTCCCGCGCGAGGTTTTGAAACTTCAGGAGTTCGGATTCTTTAAGCGCGGCGACAATCAACAAGATAGCATCGGCGCCGATAATCCGCGACTCGTACACTTGATATTCGTCGACGATGAAATCCTTTCGCAGCACGGGAAGCGAAACATGCTCCTTCACGATCTTGATAAACGAGGTCGAGCCATGGAAATATCTTTGATCCGTCAGCACTGATAACGCTTTTGCTCCTCCGACCTCATATTCACGCGCAATTTTATCCGGACGGAATACCTTTGCGATAACGCCTCTCGATGGAGACGCCTTTTTGATTTCTGCGATACAGGATAGTTGGTCCATCTCGTGCGAGCGTATTGCTTCGATAAAACTCATCGTCGGTGGAGTGCTTTCGAGGCGTCCGACAACGTCATAGAGCGGGAAACGCACTTTCTTTTCCGCCACCTCGACACGCTTATTGTCCAATATTTCTTTTAGTCTATCCATTCTGCCGGTCAGCGGAAGTGACGTTGATAGCTTTGACCTTCACCTGACGAATCCTGCGCTCGTTTTTTTTGACCACAACGAAGCTCAAATTTTCAAACGGAATCTCCTCGAATAATTCTGGTATGCGGCCTGTTTGCTTGTGGAGAAATCCGCTGATCGTTTCATAATCGGCGTCGTCAGGTACAGCCGAATGGAACTTTTCGTTAAAATCATGAATGCTCATTCCGGCGTTGACAACTACCGAGCCGTCGGACGACGTTTCGATATCACGATGGTCTTCGTCGTATTCGTCCCGAATCTCTCCGACAATTTCTTCCAGAATATCTTCCATCGTAATAATCCCCTCGGTCCCGCCGAATTCATCGATGACGACCGCCATGTGTTGTTTCTTCGTCTGCAGCTCCCGCATCAACACGCTTATTTTTTTCGACTCCGGGACAAAATACGGCGGACGGATAATATCCTGCAAAAGGATGATATCGCGGTGTTCGAACATGCTCAGCAAATCTTTAGTATACACGATGCCGACAATATTATCGATCGTCCCTTGGTAAACCGGGACTCTCGAATAACCTTCATCAATGACGACGCGAATAAGTTTATCGCGCGGTACAGAAAGCTCGACGGCGACAACGTCAGTGCGGGGAACCATGATCTCTTTGACTGTCGTATCGGTGAATTCTAGGACGCTTTCGATCAGTTCGCGCTCCGTGGAATCAATAACGCCGCTCTTTTTGCCGTCTTCCAATAGCTGCTTTACGTCGTCTTCGGAATATTTCTGGCGTTTCTTTTTTGAAGCACTCAGCAGGCGCGCAATGAACGAACTGAGATACGGATGCGGTTTCAAATCACGTTCTATTTTTTGGCCGTCGTTCATTCCACTCCACGAGAATGTGCAATCTCCCCCGGGCCCGGTCGGCTTACGACACGGCACGTTGGCGCGCAAAGATTCAATGGTAAAATAAACATTCGGTAAATCGTTGGTTTAATTCGTTGCGTCAATCAGTTCTTGAAGTTTCTTTTTCGCTTTCAGCGAATCTACAGATTCTTCGGCCAGCTTTACTCCCTCGAGCAGCGTCGAGGCTTTTCCCGAGATATATATTGCCGCGGCGGCATTTAGTATCGTAATGCTCCGCTGTGCATTTCTTTTTCCGTCGAGAATATCTCGAACGATGCGGGCATTGAAGTCCGCATCCCCGCCCGCAACATCATTGAGTGTGCCAGGAGGAATTCCAACCGACGAATGGTGAAATTCATAAGATGATATCGCGCCGTCTTTTAACTCGCTGACAGCGGTTTTGCCGATCGTTGAAATCTCATCCATTCCCCCATCGCCGTGGACTACCATCGCTCGTTCCGTACCCAAATCCAAGAGGACGCGGGCAAGCAGTTCAGTAAGCCGGACATTAAAAACCCCGATCACCTGACGACGCGCGCCGGCAGGATTCGTGAGAGGACCCAAGACATTAAAAACAGTGCGTATGCCAAGTTCACGGCGAACTGGGGCTGCGTACTTCATCGCCCCATGCATCATAGGTGCAAATAAAAACGCAATGCCGATTTGTTCAAGGCATTGTTCTACTTTTTCCTTCGGAATTTCAATGTTAACTCCCAGTGCCTTAAGCACATCGGCGCTTCCGCATCGGCTGGAAATTGCGCGATTGCCGTGTTTTGCAACAACCGCTCCCGCTCCCGAAGCAACAATTGCAGCTACGGTAGAGATGTTAAACGTGCCGAGAGAGTCTCCTCCAGTTCCGCAGGTATCGATGACATTTTCACGTGTGGTCTCAATTCTTGTCGATTTTTCCCGCATCGCTTGAGCGCATCCGGCGATTTCGGCAACAACTTCGCCTTTCATCCGCAATGCGGTCAAAAATGATGCAATAAGCGGTTCGGAGGCATTCCCAGACATTATTTCCGTCATGGCATCGTACGCTTCTTGCCTCGAAAGATCGTTCTTCTCAATCAATTTATGAATCGCTTCTCGTATCATGTGTTACAATGTAACGTATGTGAGCCTGATAATCAATTTGACCAAAAATGGGAAACTAAGCCAAGTGACCTCCTAAATTTCTCTATGAGGGCAGTCATAGCATTGCAATTTTTATCTTAATACACCACTTCTTCCAGAAATAATCCTTGTGGAGGAGCAGCCATTCCTGCCTCACGACGGTCCTTCGCGTTGATGATCTCTCTGAATTCATTAACGCTGATATGCTCTCTCCCTACGTCGACAATCGTACCTACCAAAGCGCGCACCATACCGTGAAGAAACCTGTTTGATCGTATCGAGAAAACTAATTCCCGAGAAGAAGGCTCACTCCACCCGGCTTCAAAAATATTGCATAAATAATTATCCACACCGGAATTGACTTTACAGAATGATTGAAAATCCTTTGTCTGACGGACGAGGCTGCTCGCTTGATTCATCAAACCGGCATTCAAAGGATATGAGAGTTGCCAGCAGAACTTTCTCTCGATTGCAGTGGGCGTACGCGATATGAAATACCGATAGAACCGTTCACGGGCGCTGTACCGCGCCGAAAACTCCTCGGGGACTTCTTCTGCAGAATGAACAACTATTTCGTCCGACAGGAGTCCGTTGAGCGCCCGATGCAAGTCGGCTGCAGCGATCGAAGACTCAATTTTGAAATTTGCTGCCTGACCCCGTGCGTGAACACCTGCATCAGTTCTTCCTGCGCCGGTAATAATAACATGCTCGTCGGTCAACATGCGTAGAATTGTTTCAATTTCTTCTTGAACCGAACGTCCATTCGGCTGTCGCTGCCAGCCGACGAAATCCGTCCCGTCATATTCGACGATTATTTTGATGTTGCGCATCGGTCCCTCCTTCAAAAAAAAAGCCCCGATTTGTTCGGGGCTTGCGCTTCTTGTTGACTCTTACGTTCGAATCAAAAACGTTGAGTGTACGTAAGCCGCATCCCGTCAATCTGTCCAAGTCCGCCGATCGAATTGGGCTCGATCTGCCAGGAGCCAAGCCCTTCATCAGCATTCTTGTTGTAATGTCTGACCAGCCGCGCGGCATTGACCGCACTGATGATATGATTTACAAGGATAGCTCCAATGACGAATCTCGAATTATTGAATATCTTGTCGCCCGAAACCCGCAAAGCTCTGAAGTGCTGCCGGTCGGCATCAGTATCCCAACTCCAAAAATATCCCGCAGCAGGGTCATAGACGTCCATGAGATCTCTTTCGCGCAGCTTCTGGTCGTTATAGTCGTACACGTTGTTGAAATTCCCCATATTAACAAAATATTGATCATTTTTTCCGCTTAACGATGCGCCCGCATGGATTGAAGCAAACTGCCGGGCATCGCTTTGGAACCAGCTTCCGTATTGCTGGAACGAAGCATAGGTCAACCACAACGCAGCCTCGGCAACAAGTGAATATCTCCCGCTGCCAAAATCTCCTGCATACAATTCACCCATACCAGGCAATAATAAGGAATAGAGAACTGCAGACCCTTGGCTTTTCTTTTTTGGAATGGCAAGGTTATCCGCCGACGCTGCAGCATTTGCCGCATCTCCCCCAGAGCTGGTTATGAGACCCTGGCGAAGCAGGTGCATAGGTGTTTGTCCAAAAGAAGAGGCGGTTAGAAGGACAGCAGCGGAAAAAATATAAGATAGGAGTTTCACGGTTTCCTCTCTTGAAGTACTGAGTGAAAAGTGCTGGTTAACTGAGAACGCTCACTTGTACCAAGTCCTGTGTGACCTCCGTTAATGGACCGTGAATTATCGTGCGACAGCCTGCTGTGCCGGAATGGCAAGGGATAGTCGACCCGTTTGTTCTTCTGTATTGTTAACAATTCCTATGCATCCTTCCGATATTCGTTCCTGTAAAACAACTTCAGCAAGTGAATGTTCGAGCAAAGGATGGTAAGGGACAAAGACCCGAATATAATTATCCGTATACCCTGAGAGCATATTATTCTCGATTGAGCTTTCGATCAACACTTTCCGATTCTTATGGAGCTGAGAGAGAAAAAATGCCTGTTTTTTTTGTAGGCCAAGAATCCTCAACATCTCGCTCCGTTTGTATCGAATGCGCGGTTCCACGCGTCCGCCTAATTCCAATGACGGCGTATCAGAACGCTCGGAGTACGTGAACACATGGAGATAACTCAAAGGAAGTTCATGCACAAAGTCATATGATTTTCTAAACAGGTCATCGGTTTCTCCCGGAAAACCGAGGATAACATCCGCGCCTATTCCTGCATCCGGCGATGCTTTTCGAATCGAGTGGATAAGATTTCGATAATCCGAAGAGGTATACCGGCGGCGCATTCTTTTGAGAATCTCATCGCTTCCGCTCTGCAGCGGAATATGGAAATGATTGCAGATTTTTTTCGACGAAACCCAAAATTCGAGAAGTTCCTCGGTGAGAAGGTTCGGTTCGACCGAGCTTATCCGGATTCTCTCCAGGCCGTCAATGGTTTCCAAGCGCTTGAGCAGTTCGACTAACGACGTGGCGACATGTTTTCCAAAGTCCCCCACATTAACGCCGGTGAGCACAATTTCCCGGTAGCCTAGGTCTACAAGATTAACCGCTTGCAGAATGCAATCGTCAATCGACTGGCTCCTGCTTTTTCCCCTTGCTAACGGAATTGTGCAGAAAGAGCAATTGAAATCGCATCCGTCCTGAACTTTTAAAAAAGCGCGCGTGCGCTCATCGACTCCCCCTGAGTATGCCGGCCCGAAATCCGAGGCATTGCTGATCGGAGAAACGAAAACACGCGGCGAGTCAAATTTTTCGAATTTTCCGGAATAGTTAAAAAGGTGAAACTTCTCGCTCGCCCCCAGCACGAGGTCAACGCCGTCGATCGAAGCGATCTCTTCAGGCTGAAGCTGTGCGTAACATCCGAGGACGACGACAAATGATCCGGGGGAAATCCGGCTCGCACGGCGGACAAGCTGCCGGCATTCACGGTCAGCCCGCTCGGTAACGCTGCATGTATTGATAACACAAACATCCGACCTCTCGCCGAACGGGACAAGGGCAAACCCCCGCTCTGCAAATTGCTTTTCAAGACTTGCCGTTTCGGCGTAGTTGAGTTTACAACCCAGCGTATGGAAAGATACTTTTTTCATCCTCGAGCGAAGAAAATTCTAATATAAAAAAAGAGTCCCGGCGGCCGGGACTCTTTCTGACACCATCAACGATTGTTAATGAAGCGATGCCTCAGCAGCGGCGGCCCGTTCATCCGGCGACGGTGCTACCGGCATTGCATCTTTCAGTGTAATCGGGGGAAGCTTATGCTTTGAAACATAATCGTCGACAAGCTTCTGTTCTTTTCCGCGCAAATATTCGACCACCGAAAGCACGATCTTCTTGCTGTCGCGGTCGAATTCAATCACGGTCAGAGGCAGCGTATCGCCCATTTGGAATGCTTCGGCGATATTCTTGATCGAGGTTTGCGATAGCTGCGACAGCGGAACAAAACCGTCGACACCAAGCGGCAGTTCCACAATAACGCCCTTTTCAATAATGCGAACGACCTTTCCTTCGACTTCCGTGCCGACTCTGTACGACGTGGAGAACGTTTCCCATGGATTGTCGTTCAACTGTTTGTGTCCGAGCGAAATCCTGCGCTGGTCTACGTCGACGCCGAGAATGACGACATCGATGGAATCGCCCTTCTTGACAACTTCGCCGGGATGACGAATCTTTTTCGTCCACGACAAATCGGAGATATGAATCAATCCGTCGACGCCTTGCTCCAACTCCACAAACACGCCGAAATTCGTCAGGTTTCGCACTACGCCTGTGTGCCTCGAACCGACTGGATATTTTTGAAGCAACGACAGCCATGGATCAGGCTCGAGCTGTTTTATGCCAAGCGAGATTTTCTTGTTGTCCTTATCGAGCGAGAGGATGATCGCATCGATCATTTGCCCCATGGAAACAATTTGAGAGGGATGCTTGACATGCTGTGTCCAGCTCATCTCCGAGATATGAATCAATCCTTCAATGCCCTTTTCAATTTCAATGAATGCTCCGTAATCCGTGAGCGATACGACTTTTCCGTTGACTTTCGTGCCGACCGGATATTTGTTTTGGATGTTTTCCCACGGATGCGGCTGAAGCTGCTTGTATCCGAGTGAAATCCGTTTCTTTTCTTCGTCGAAATCCAGCACGACGACGTTAATGGTCTGGTCGAGCTTCACAATTTCTGAAGGATGGTTGACGCGGCCCCACGACAAGTCGGTAATGTGGACAAGCCCGTCAACACCGCCAAGATCGATGAAGACGCCGAAGTCGGAAATCGCTTTGACGGAACCTTCGAGAATTTGCCCTTTCTCCAGGCTGCTAAGGATGGCTTTGCGCTGGTCCGCCATTTCTTCCTCGACGAGGATTTTATGGCTGACGACGACATTCTCCGACGGGTGATTTATTTTCACGACGCGGAAATCCATTTCCCTTCCGATCAACGCATCAAAATCGCGGATAGGGCGAACGTCGATTTGCGAGCCGGGGAGAAAAGCATCGATTCCCATTAGATCGACAACGATACCGCCTTTAATCCGGCGCAGGCAGCGCCCTTTAAGAACTTCGCCGCTTTCGAATGAACGCGTGACTCGTTCCCAGATGCGCATGAAGTCCGCGCGTTTTCGTGAGAGCACAAGTTGTCCGTCCTTGTCCTCGATACTTTCGAGGAAGACTTCAACTTCGTCACCGATCTTTACATCGCTAATGTGCGGAAATTCATTTATCGGAACGGTTCCTTCGGATTTAAAGCCGATATCAAGAGACACCTCATTGTCTCCGATATGAACGACCCGGCCTTTAACGATTTCGCCTTGCGAAATCTTGCCGAGAGTCTTTTCGTATATGGCTGCTAATTCCTTGAACTCCGACTCCGAGTATCCCTTTTCTTCTTCGAATACGGGCGGCGCTGCGTTTATTCCTTTAGACATTACATCTCCTTTAAATCCTCACTGCTGAGAACTGCTTGACGCTACCTTTTGCTCCGAACGGTCATCACATTCGTTTCAAAAGATACCGACAAGAACCTTGAATAAGTGAATGAAAATAGTAGTTATGATGACTTTACAATTCACGCCGTTACAGAAACCATTGCTTCAATCGAAACCTTTATCCGCTCCATCAACCATTGAGGTGTGGACGTCGCACCGCTGACCCCGACTGTCTCTGCCCCCGAAAACCATTCGGGCTGCAATTCTCTCTCGTCTTCGATAAAAAATGTTTTCGGGTTCTCTTCTCTTGCAATCTCGTACAAGACCTTTCCGTTTGAACTTTTTCTTCCCGCAACAAAAACCATGACATCGTTTGCTCGGGAAAATTCGCGCAGTTTCTTGTCACGGCCGGAGACTTGTCCGCAGATCGTGTCTTTTGCATGGAAGTCGATTGCCATCTCCTCAAACGTTCCGACCTCGAACTCAGCCTTGATGCGGGACTTAATCTCATCCCGAATGAGATAAAACGTCGCCTTGTCCATCGTCGTTTGAGAAAATAGGACTGTTTTTTGGGTCAGGTCGAGTTTGCCGACTTCTTCAGTCGATTTGATGACAATCGCCGTTCCGTTGGTATGGCCGACGAGCCCGATCACTTCCGCATGGTCTTTCTTCCCGAAGATAGCAATCTGGTAACCCTTATCGTAAAATTTTCGAATGCGTTCCTGGACTTTTGTCACCACCGGGCATGTCGCGTCGATCAGTTCTATGCCGAGTTCTTTCGCCCGGCGAAATGTCTCGGGAGGTTCTCCGTGCGCCCGAATAAGAACTTTCGCATCCTTAACATCTTTCAACTCCGCAAGAGTTATCGTTGCGAGGCCTTCCTCCTCCAGCCGCTCAATCTCAATCGGGTTGTGAATAATATCTCCCAACGAATAAAGTTTCTTTGATTCGCGCAGTTCCTGTTCTGCTATGTCGATGGTACGAACGACTCCCCAGCAAAAACCCGAGTTTTGATCCACTGTAACCTTCAAAGCAATTTCTCCTTGGCCTTCTTCACGATAAATTCCACTTGCTCTTGAATTGTCAGAGTCGTTGTGTCGAGGATAATCGCGTCGTCGGCTTTCGTTAACGGGCTGATTGACCGATTCGTGTCTTTCTTGTCCCGTTCTGCGATTTCCCGCTCCAGCTCGTCGACTGTTGTTGCAATTCCTTTTGCCGCCAATTCCTTACTGCGACGTTCGGCACGCTCACGAGGATGTGCCAGCATAAAAATCTTAATATCCGCCTGCGGAAAAACAATGCTGCCGATATCTCTTCCCTCCAGCACTATCCCGCCCTTCTTTCCCATCTCCCGCTGTTCCTGCACCATGAGCCGGCGAACTTCAGGTACCATACTCACGGCGCTTGCGGCGTTTGTCACATTCGGTGTTCTTATCTTATCGGTGACATCAACGCCATCTAATTCGACCCTGGAAGCACCGTCGTTAGGTATTAATCGGATCGTCGTCGAGCGGGCCAACGTCGTTATCGTCCGCGTATCGTGGACGTCGATTCCCGCTTCAATAACCTTTAGCGTCATTGCCCGGTACATCGCTCCTGTATCAACGTGCAAATATCCGAGCCGCGATGCGACAAGTTTTGCCGTCGTGCTCTTACCGGAGGCCGCCGGTCCGTCAATGGCAATGATGAGTCGCTTCAAAATGCTCAAATTTTTATTCGAGTATAAAATATACCTATTTTCTAAAAAGGAGGCAACTTATTTTTGACGTGAAATCGTTGAAAAACTGCTTGATTCAAGAGCGTTTCACATCTACTTTCTTATTACTATGAGAAAACTAACGCATCAAGAAATTTCTTCAAAAAGAACATCCCTGGACGAGATACCCACCCGTCCGCGACTGCCACTGTATGCATTGGTGGATAACGTCCGGAGCTTGTATAACGTCGGGTCGATATTCCGAAGCTCAGACGGAGCTTTGATTACAAAGCTTTTTCTCGCCGGTTTCACTCCTCACCCGCCGAGAAAAGAAATCGACAAGACGGCTCTCGGAGCCGCAAAAACCGTCCCTTGGGAATACTATAAAGACCCGATGGAAATTCTTGAATGGCTGAAAAGAAGCAATATAAAGATCTGTGTTCTCGAATTGACGAATGAAAGCAAGCCTTATTACGAGCTGAAGAAGGAGAATTTTCCTTTGTGCATTGTCGTGGGGAACGAGATTACCGGGGTTTCGAAGGAGATTATTCAGGAGGCTGATATGGCAATTGAAATTCCCATGTTAGGAAATAAACAATCGCTCAACGTCGCGGTAGCGTACGGAATTGTTGTCTACGATTGTGTCCGCATCCTCGCTCCTTCTCGGTAATCTCACCCCAGCGTAAAGAAATCCGTCTTCTCCAGCGTGTGAATCCGCACGACACCAGCCCTCACCAAGGTTGTCAATATCCGCGACGCCCTGCGTTCCGAAACATTGATGAGGTGTGCGTACTCTTTCACGGCAATGCGTTCGTGCGTTTCTAAATATTCGAACAATCGTTTTTCATTCCCGCCGATCGAAATTTTTAACGGAGGTCTGTCCGGACGTTCATCTCTCAGGACCTTGATGACTTCTCTGCTTGCGAGGACGGTCTTGTCGTTCACCCGGATAAACACTTTGATTTCTTCTCCGTCATCGCTGCTCAGAAAATAATGGGGCTTGTCGTCGCTCTCGTCGACGGACGCCGCGATGACATCCTTGCTGTTAAACGGAACGATAGCGATGCTTGGTGCTATCGGCGGGTCGCAAAAATGATTCCCGGCGACTTCAATAAGGTCGAGCTCAGTCTTCTCACTTTCCACCCCGACGATCGAACCGTCGTCGTCAACTCCGAAAAGGATGGTGCCGCCTTTCGTATTCGCGAACGCAATGAGAGCACGGGCAATTTTTTCAGCCGATGAAATCTTACGTTTGAATTCGACTTGGGAGCCTTCGCCGCCGTCGATCAATTCCTTGATATCACTCGCTTGCATTTAATATCCTCGCGCGGTCATTCGTTCGAGTATAAGAGATGCCCGTTTATCAATATACGGGGATGATTGGTTTGGCTGATGGCGAAGCGGGCTCGGAATAACCGCAGCCAGGCGCGCAGCTTCTTCACGTGTAACCGCCGACGCAGATTTGCCGAAGTATTTTCTTGCAGCCGCTTCTGCGCCAAAAACACCGTTGCCCCATTCAATAACGTTCAAGTAAATTTCCAAAATCCTTTCTTTGGAAAGCATTCTTTCCATCCTGAGAGTAATGACAAGTTCTTTAAACTTGCGCAGCGGATCTTTTGAAGTGGACAAAAACAGATTCTTCGCGAGCTGCTGGGAAATCGTGCTTGCGCCGCGGGCAGCCTTTCCTTCTTCGAGATTTTTTTCAATCGACTCTTCCACTTCAAACCAATCAACACCGCCGTTTTCATAAAAAGTTCCGTCTTCGGAAACGATAACAGCGTGAGTGAGATACGGAGAGATCCGGTGGAGCGGTACCCAAACTTGTTGTTCATGAAACGGCCTTCCTGCTTCCGCTGCCTCTCGTTCTCGCTGCTGCATCAAAGCAGTTTGCCGAGGGTTCACTCTTTCAAGCTCCTGCAATCGAATATTAGGAAGTGAAAGATATTCAAACGAGAGCAACAGGCATCCGCAGTACACAAGAGCGCGCGCCTTATGCCGGCGAGACCAGTCGACAATCGAATCAATTTTATGTCTGAGGAGCGGACGAATTGCCGTAAGTTTCACTCTCCAATGGTCCTCTCAGCATCCGATAGAATGTTTTGTCTGATCGAGAAAACTTTGCAAAATCAGCGCCGAAGCCATAGCATCAACTTTTCCCTTGTCGGTCCGGCGCTGTTTCTTGGTCGTCCCCATTTGAATTAACGTTTGTTTTGCAATACGCGAGGTGAATCGCTCATCCAAGGTTACAACCTCAACGCTGAGTTGTTCTTTCAGCCGGCTGATAAACCTGTCAACTTCTTCTGCTTTGATTCCCTTCTCACCTTTGAGCGTGTACGGCATTCCAACGACAACGAGGCCGACGTCATATTGGCGTGCGATTTCAGCTACTGTATCGAGAATTCCTGCATTGTTAGTGAACGCTCCGATGCTCTGCGCAATAATCCGGAGAGGGTCGCTTACTGCGACGCCGATGCGCACGGTCCCAAAATCGATTCCTAAAATCCTCTTATCCATTTGTTTCCTCAAACCGCTCAACTTTAGTAATTCCCTTCAGCCGTCTTAACCGTTCGACAATTCCGGTGAGATGCTCGGTGTTTTTCACGTATAAAATAAACTGCCCATCGAAAAGGGAGTCCTTTGTCGCAATATTTACGCTGCGGATATTGGTATTGTTATATGTTGAAATTGCATGAGTAATTTCGTTGAGCAAACCGGAGCGGTCCTGGCCGGAGAGTTTGACGCCGACGATAAAGTCGGCATCGTCCGTCGGGGGCCAGGAGACTTCGACGATTCTTTCTTCATCGTTCAACCGCATCGAAGCAACGTTCCTGCAGTTCTTGCGGTGGATCTTCAGTCCTTCGCCTGTTGTAATGAAACCCACAATCTCGTCTCCGGGAATAGGGTTGCAGCATTTGGCGTAATTATGCATGAAGTTGTCATGAGTGCCGAAAAGAGATATCCCGCTTGTGATGCTTCGCGCGCTTTTCACAAACCGGTTGAAAAGCACCGATGCTCCGTTCTCTCCTTTTTGGTCCTGTTCGCCCGCCGGACGCTTAGTTTTTTCAATCAGCAAACCAATCATCGCGTCCGGGTCGATTGTCTGGCTGGTGATGCCGAGATAAAAGTCCTGAGTATTATTTATTCTCTGAAGATGGACAAATTTCGCCAGTTCGTCGTCATTAATATGAAGCTTTGCTTTCTTGATTTTTTTATCCCAAAGTTCTTTTCCCTCTTCGATGTGTTTCCGCTCTTCTTCTTTGATCCAGTGGCGAACTGCCGATTTCGCTTTATGCGTGACCGCAAATTTCTCCCAATCGGCATTCGGCGTCTGTTTTTTCGACGTGATGATTTCGACTTGATCTCCGCTCTGGAGAATCGTGTTCAGTGGAACAATCCGTCCGTTCACTTTCGCGCCGATCGTGTGAGAACCCACGTTTGAGTGAATCTCAAACCCAAAATCGATCGGTGTCGCCCCTTTCGGCAGAATTTTCAGATCGCCTTTTGGCGTGAAAACATAGATCTCGTCTTGATACAAATTCAGTTTGAAACTCTCCATGAGCTCTTTCGGAGTTTCATCCGTACGCTGGTCGAAAATCTCGCGCACCCAGTTTACCCAGTTCTCCAGTTCTTTATCGAGTGTTCCGACATTTTCTTTGTACATCCAGTGGGCTGCAACGCCACGTTCGGCGATCTCATGCATCGACTTCGTTCGAATCTGAACTTCGACCATCTTTCCCTCGGGTCCAATCACCGTCGTGTGCAGCGATTGATAGCCGTTCTTTTTAGGGATGGAGATATAGTTTTTGAACCTTTCGGCAACCGGCTTGTAAATTTCCGAAACGATTCCGTACACGGAAAAGCATTTATTATCGTCGGTAGTATCAAGAACGATTCGCACTGCGAACATGTCGTAAATCTCGTCCAGCGGCTTATTCCGCTTCATCATTTTGTTGTAGATGCTGTACAAGTGTTTCGGGCGCCCCTCGATCGTAAAAGCATAGTCTCCATCTTTCAAATGACTTTCGATCGGCACGGTAAACTTTCGGATATAGTGCTCGCGTTCGCGGCGTTTTGCCTTGATCGCATGGACAATCTCTTCGTATTCTTTCCGATGAAGATGCTTGAACGCCAGGTCTTCGAGTTCCCATTTGATTTTTGCAAGCCCGAAACGGTGGGCAAAGGGGGCATAAATATCCAGCGTTTCTTTCGCCAAGCGCTGCTGTTTTTCCAGAGGAAGATATTCAAGCGTGCGCATGTTGTGAAGCCTGTCGGCAAACTTCACGATCATCACACGGATGTCGTTGACCATGGAAAGAAGAAGTTTCCGGTAGCTTTCCGCCTGGGTAATTTCATGACTGCGGAAGATATCGGTGATCTTTGTCGTTCCGTCGACAATGTCGGCTATCGTGTCGCCGAATTCTTCACGGATGTCTTTAATGCTGAACTCAGTATCCTCGGCGACGTCGTGCAGCAATGCGCATGCAACCGAGACATCGTCGAGTGCGATTTCTTTTGCAACGACGGTGGCAACCTCGTACGGATGATAAAAGTATGGTTCTCCTGAAGCGCGGATGTCATGCTTGTGCGCTTCAAGACTTAACTCGAACGCCCGCGTAATTAAATCTTCATTGACCGACCGAAGATTCTTTCGGCAGATGGCAAGCAGATCGTCGAGTTTCTTTTTGTATTTTGCCTGAACCATGCGGTGTTGCGGCTTATACTGTTGTCGGAGATTAGAAATTCAGCATCTTTGCTACTGCAAGTGAATAGTTAAAAGTGAAAAGTGAAAAACTGCCGGCTACTTTCCACTTTTAACTTTTAACTTTTCACTGTTTTGTGATTCTTTCGCGCGTTGTAGTAATACTTTAGCAGCCGTTATTTTCTTCCCTATGTCGCGCTTCGTTTTTCCTTCCATTTGTTCGTATCTGAGAATCGCGCTGCACTCGTCGATAACCGCACTGGTGCGGCCTTCTTCCATCGCAAACTGCGCAATCTTCAGCCGGCATGTTGCTTCCGAGTACGGATTGCGGACCGGGGCTTTCATCACACTGGCGAGCAATCGCGAAACGGCCGATCGTACAGCAGCGGTATCCTTGTGCGGCATCCTTTCCACAATGCCGACGAGACACCACAAAAAGGAGCGGTTATCGGGATATACCTCCAATGCTTTCATAACGGTTGAGAATGCCTCATCGTATCGCTCTTCTTCAGTGAAAACCAGGACGAGGCTGTTCATGGCTACAAATCTTTCGTATGTTCCTTTTTCGCAGGCCGACGACAGTAGCGCGATCCCCTCTTTTTTTCTGTCATGAATGAAAGGAAGCCATGATAAAAATTCAGTTTTTTTACTCCGCCAATAATAATAGGTCCCCAATCCGTTCATGGCATCGTAAAACAGCGGATTGAGGTCCAAGCACCGTTCGAACATTTTTGCCGCATTCATTCCGTCGATAATAGCGTTGGGCCATCCGCCATTTTCCGACTCAGAGAAAGCGCGATAGGAAATCGCGGTTCCGGCAAAATAGTATCCCCAATCCGCCGAGTCCTTTCTTTCTATAAGATGTTCTGCAAGTATTTCGCCTTTTGCCAGAAGGGAATCAAAGAGCTGTTGATCAAACACATTTTCATAATCTGAATATTCCGCCTGTATCGTGCCGGCTAGATATAAATAACCTGCCGGGTTATCCGGATTATTGATTATGACTGATTTAAAAACATCTTTCGCTTCGGAGTATTCTTGTTTCAGAGTCAGGTCTATTCCCTGAATAAGAGAGCCTTGAAGCTGTTGCTCCGCCGGAAGTTGCGCTGCTACGATACCCGGCTCCACTGTCGCAAGGACAAACATAATTGCTAAGGCAACCCAATAACCGGAGCGAAACAAAGATTGCTTTGCCCTTTCCTTCGGTTCTTCGCGGTTCAAATCTCTTATTTTCCAAAACATAGCCACCATCACTCTGTTCCGAAAATTCTATCTCCGGCATCGCCAAGCCCAGGAAGGATATAGCCTTTATTGTTGAGAGTGCGGTCAAGGCTCGCGCAAAATATTTGAACATCGGGATGATGTTTGGAAACCATCCTCACTCCCGCCGGTGCCGCAACCAAGCATGCGATGCGGATATTGTTTGCCCCTTTTCTTTTAAGGAATGTTATCGCAGCAGTTGCACTCCCGCCAGTCGCAAGCATCGGGTCAATAAGAATAGCCAGCGATTTCGAAACTTGCCTCGGAAATTTTGAATAATAATCAACCGGCTTAAGCGTCTTTTCGTTGCGGTACAGCCCGACATGCCCGACCCGCGCTTCAGGCAGAATGTTGAGAAATCCTTCGACCATTCCCAGTCCGGCGCGAAGCACGGGTACAACAACGATGGGATGGCGTAGAGAAAAACCCTTCGTTTTCTCCAGCGGGGTTTGAACAGTAAATTCTTTCAGCGTAAAATCTTTTGTGACTTGAAACGCCATCATTCCAGCTACACGCGAAAGGATACGCCGGAACTCATCATTCGAGGTTTTCGCATCGCGCAATATCGTCAAATCTCTCTGAATGATCGGGTGTTTGACAATGGTGAGGTTTTTCATAGGATTTAGATCGCTGTTAGCTTTTAGGTGTTAGCTTTTGGGTGTTAGGTGTTAACTGTTAGGTATTAGCTGTTAGGCCTTGATTTGCCTTTAATCTCATTTCCTGTTATTCACGTTCAACTTCCCATTTTTAATTTTTTCCCCAATTGCTCTGCCGCAATAGAAATTCCATCCCACAAAGGCGCGAACGGTGGTGAATAAATCAAGTCAAGTTGCTCAACATCGTCAATTGACATTCCATGGCGGATTGCGGCTGCCAGTGTATTCGCCCGAAGGACAGCTCCGCTGTCGCCTATCACGTTCGCTCCGAGAAGTGCCCGCGTTTTTCGGTCTGCGATGAGCGTGAAGAGAATGTCTCTTGTTCCCGGCATCATGCCGACTTTTGACCGAGCGTGAATAGTGTGAGCGACTGCATCAAAAGATGCGCTCCTTGCTTCCTTCAAGCTCAGTCCGACGTGAGCGACTTCTTTGTTGAAAACGCGCACGCCGATTGCGCGTATCGTCCCTTTGAAAACTGCCTTCCCGCCAGCCGCATTTTCTCCAGCAACTCTTCCAGTCTTGCTTGCGGTTGTTGCAAGCGATAGGTACATCGGCTTTTTTGAGACGATATTGCGAAGCTCGCAACAATCGCCGCCGGCGAAAATATTTTCTGCGCCGAGAACTCTCATTTTTTCATCGACACATATTCCGCCAAAGCCTCCGATTTGAATTCCCGCTGCTTCCGCGAGTTTTGAATTCGGTGCAACTCCAACGGCAACGACCACAATGTCGGTTTCAATAGTCCGGTCGGGAGTTCCTACAGCCGCCACGTTGCCTTTCGCCCCGACGCCGAGCCATTCCACCTTTGTGTTTGGAAGATACGCCACCCCATGTTTCTGAATTTCTTCCATCACCAGCGTCCTTCCCTCTTCTTCCAATCCGGACATTGGCATCGGGCCATTGTGCACCATCGTCACCTCAATCCCCCGGCGTACAAATGCATCCGCCATTTCCAGTCCGATGAACCCCGCGCCCACAATGACCGCATTGCGCGGTCTCTCTTCATCGATGAATTTTTTCATCGAGTACGCTTCGTCGAGACTTTTAACGGTAAAGACATTTCTGCACTTCTCCCCTTCAATGTTCAGAGTCTTCGGCGACGAACCGGTTGCTACGATCAATTTGTCGTACCGCTCATTGCTCGACGTTCCATCCTTAAGATGCCGTACTTTTATTTCTTTTTTCGCCGGCAGAATCTCTTCAACCGAATGCAACAGCTTCGCGCTGATCCCCTTGTCCTCCTGTAACCTCTCAGGTGTAAAAATTACCAACTTACCTGCATCATCGATTTCATTGCTCATGAGGTACGGGATTTCACAGACACCGTATGAGATGTATTCGCCTTGTTCAAAAAGAACGACCTCCGACTCCGGGTCAATTCGTTTCGCTTTCGCTGCAGCGCTCGGTCCCGCGGCCACTCCGCCTATAACGAGAATGCGGCGTTTCATCCATGCTTCCTTCTGAACTGAAGCGTAAGCGGAACTCCCGCAAATCCCCAATGTTCGCGGATTTTATTTTCAAGGTAGCGCTTGTAGCTGTCGGTGATGAGTTTCGGCTCGCTGGCAAAGAACGTAAAAATTGGCGGCAGCGTCTTTACCTGCGTTACGTAATTCAGCTTTACATCCTTGCCAGTCTTCGTCGACGGCGGATAATGCTGGATATCGGCGAGAAGAATTTTATTCAGTTCGCTAGTTCCGATACGTTTAGAACGCTCCTCATGTACCAGTTTCGCCATTTCTATTACTTTAAAAATTCTTTGTTTTGTTTTTGCAGAGATGAATACAAGCGGAATATAGTCGTAGGTGCGGAGCTTCTCCCGAATTGTTTTCTCAAAATTCTTTGATGTCGAATTGTCTTTATCGGCTACCAGGTCCCATTTGTTTACTGCAATAACAACGCCCCTGTTTCGGTCGATCACCGACTGAATGATCATCAAATCCTGCTTCTCGATCTTCTCGCTGGCGTCGAACAACACCACCGCAACGTTGCACCGTTCGATGCTTTTCAGCGTGCGGACTGTCGAATAAAACTCTATACTTTCGCGTATCCGTTTCTTTTTGATCAAACCAGCGGTATCGATCAGAATAATTTCTTGTCCGTAATGTTTCAGCACCGTATCAATCGGGTCGCGGGTTGTGCCCGCGATGGGAGTAACGATAGTCCGGTCTTCGCCGATAATAGCATTGACCAAAGAGGATTTACCAACGTTTGGTTTTCCAATGACCGCAAGTTTCAGGCGTATATCTGCTGCCTCATCTTTACCGTCCACCGAAATATTTTTTGTCATGATGTCGAGGAAATCGCCGATCTGTCTTCCGCCGAGTGCGGAGATTGAAGTCGGGTCGCCGAGTCCGAGCGAATGAAACTCTGCCGCTTCATACTCCGACGCTGCGTTATCGACTTTATTCACGACGAGCAAAACCGGCTTGTTCGATTTGCGCAGGATTGAAGCAATCTCTTTGTCGATCTGAGTGATTCCCTCTTTCGCGTCAACAACGAAAATGATCTCATCCGCTTCGTCGATAGCGATGTGCGACTGTTCGCGGATCGCTTTCTCAAACAATTCTTCCGATTTCGGAACAAAGCCTCCGGTATCGATCAACGTAAACGACTTTCCGCACCATTGCGCCGATGCATAATGGCGGTCGCGCGTAACACCAGGCTGGTCGTGTACAATGGCATCTTGCGAGCCTACGATGCGATTAAAAAGAGTCGACTTGCCGACGTTCGGGCGGCCGATGATGGCTATGAGATGTGCGGACATTTTGGGACCAGTTTGCTTATTGCAGGCTATCGAGTGAGTAAACTCACCGATTGTGTCATGTATAATAGACAAAAACGGCGAGAGTTTCAATGACGGGAAAGCCCTGGCTGTGTCATAACTTACTGCTCTACTTTCTATCCCTGGTTTGCATGTTCTCCGAAAGCTTCCTAAATTAGCGAGGGATTAGAGGGGGGCTCCCTCCTTCAATCCAAAGTTCACGATTAGCAATAAAAAGGCAACGAGATTATATTGTCATTTGCGACCTCCTTAAAACAAGATGACACAAGAATATTTGAAAAAGATAGCGGCGACAACGGCGCAAGGCGATGCGCGCGAGGAGAGTTATTACCGGCACTTCTCAAATTTTCTCGAATCTTTTTCTGAAAGTATCGAAAAAAAACATATTCAAATTACAACACTCCCGAAAAAAACCGAGGCTGGCAACCCCGATTTTCGGATATGGGATGGAAAACAAAAAATAGTCGGTTACATTGAGGCAAAAAAACCCGGTGAGAACTTAGATGATATTGAATCAAGCCCACAATTAAAAAGATACCGAATTACCTTCCCCAATCTTATCCTTACAGATTTTTACGAATTCCGCTTATACCGCAACGGAGAGTTGATTGATAAAGCTCTTGTCGGCAGATCGTTCATTGCAAAAACATTAAAAGCCCTTCCGCCAGTTGAAAACGAAACTAAATTTATCACGCTTCTCGAAAAGTTCTTTGCGTTCAGTTTGCCTAATGTCCTTACCGCTCAGTCTCTGGCGGTAGAATTAGCAAAGAGAACGGGATTTTTACGGGATGAAGTGGTCGTGAAAGAACTGGAGGAAGAGGAAAAAGGAAAAGGGAAGATTTTCGGCTTTTATTCCGCCTTTAAACAGTATCTTGTCGCCGACTTGTCGCAAAAGGATTTTGCCGACATCTACTCCCAGACCATTACCTACGGACTTTTTGCCGCACGCACAAGGGCGAACGGAGAGTTTAACCGCAAAATCGCCTACGATCTCATTCCAAAGACAATCGGTATCTTACGGGACGTGTTTAGCTTCATTTCGCTGGGAGCGGTGCCGCTTCAGATGGAAGTCATCATCGACGACATTGCCGAAGTATTACACGCGGCCGATGTCAAAAAGATATTGGATGAATACTACAGAAAAGGCAAAGGGGAAGACCCGATCGTTCATTTCTATGAAACCTTTCTTAATGTGTACGACCCTGCGACGCGGGAAAAAAGAGGCGTCTATTACACTCCGGAACCGGTAGTAAGATATATTGTCCGCGCTATTCACAGTTTGTTGAAAACGCACTTCCATTTAGAGGACGGTCTAGCCAGCAAGGAACTAACGCTGCTCGACCCGGCCGGCGGTACCTTAACATTCCCTGCGGAAGCGATTAAATTGGCAGTCGAAGAGTTCACGTCAAAGTACGGTGATGCGGGGAAAACAAAACTGATCAAAAATCAAATCCTGAAGAATTTTTACGCGTTTGAGTTGATGATGGCTCCGTATGCCATCGGGCATATTAAGATCAGTTTTCTGCTGGAAGAACTCGGCTACACCATGCAGGACGATGACAGGTTCAAGCTCTATCTCACCAATACGCTGGACATGGAAGATCTGAAACAAACAGAAATTCCGGGACTCGAATCTCTAAGCGATGAAAGTCATTTAGCGGGTAAGATAAAACAGAAAGAGCCAATCTTGGTCATATTGGGGAATCCACCATACTCGGGCATTTCGGCCAACATTAATGATTGGACGGAAAAGCTTCTAAAACAAAACTTAGACGGCGCTCAAACATACTATGAAGTTGATGGCGAGCCGTTAGGCGAAAAGAAATTATGGCTGCAGGACGATTACGTAAAATTTCTGCGTTTTGCTCAGTGGCAAATTCACAAAGCGGGCCAAGGCATTGTGGGAATGATTACGAATCACAGTTATTTGGATAATCCTACCTTTCGTGGAATGCGTCAGAGTTTGATGAAAACATTTAATGAAATCTACATTATTGACCTTCACGGAAATTCACAAAAGAAAGAAACAACGCCGGACGGCGGCAAAGATGAAAACGTATTTGATATACGTCAAGGCACCGCAATTGCGCTTTTTGCAAAGAAAAGAAATCTGATTGGCTCTAAGATTTATCATCGTGATTTGTTTGGGTTGCGGGAAGACAAATATAATTGGCTGGGTGAGAAAGCCTTTAAAACAAAAGATTATGAGACAATAAAACCTGAAACACCCTGGTATTTATTTATTAAGAGGAACACGAAAGAAATAGAATATTATGATAAATGGTGGAAGGTCAATGATATTTTTCCTGTAAACGTAACTGGTATTGTAACTGCGAGAGATGGGTTTGTAATCGGCTTTAATGAAATGGAAGTTTACAACAGGATGTTACAATTCAGAAATCTAAGAATTGCTGACGAAGTAATCAAACAAACTTTTTCTTTAAAAGATACAAGGGGTTGGAAGTTCCCCGAAGCTAGAAAAATATCTGCAAAAGATGCCGATTGGAAAGAAAAGTTTCAAAAAATACTATATCGTCCATTTGACATCAGATCCATATACTATTCTGATTATATGGTAGATTGGGGAAGACCGGAATTAATGCAGCACATACTAAAAGAGAATTTATCACTCTGTTTTATGCGTCAATATTCAGGCCATGAACCATATTCTCACGCGTTAGTTTCTGAATACATGGTTGACAACAGAACATTTTTTAGCAGCAAAGGAGTCATTCAACAAGCGCCGTTGTATCTTTATCCAACCGAACAAAAGAGAAAGGGAAGCATTCTTCAGACAATGATGCTATTTGAGCCGGAATCGGAATATCCCAAAAAAGTAAAAGGGAAGATTGCCAACATCGCGCCGCAATTATTTGAACGGTTAGAAAAAGCCTATAAGAAGAAGCCGAGTCCGGAGCAAGTTTTGCAGTATGTGTATGCCGTTTTATACAGCAACACCTACAGAGAAAAATACGCAGAGTTTTTAAAAATAGATTTCCCGCGAATTCCCTTTACAAATAGTTATGCGTTGTTTCTGCAAGTTGCCGAATTAGGAGAAGAAATTATTGAATTGCATCTATTTAAGCATAAATCCTTGAATAATCCTGCCACAAAATATCGCGGCAAGGGAGACGAGGATGTTATAGGAAAGCCTATTTATGATGAAGAAAAAGAAATCGTCCATATTAACGAACACCGCTATTTTGAGAACGTAACGCCCAAAGTCTGGAATTATCAAATCGGCGGGTATCAAGTGATGGATAAATATTTGAAAGACCGCAAAGGTAGACAAATGGACGACCCGGGACATTATTGTAAAATGGCTACTGCAATCGCAAAGACGATTGAATTACAAGAAAAGATTGATAAATTATTTGTAAAAGTTGATAAAAGGGTAATCGTTTAATGTTTGACATTGTATCATCCGCACAAATGATCCAGGGACAAAGTAATGGCAGGTAAAGTCGTTGGAATATTTATTGCCGGAGAGAAAGAACAGCTCCCGGTGTCAGTCAATTCGGTTGAGGCAATCGCACATCGCGGCCTCGTCGGCGACCGCTATTACGCAAACTCAGGCACCTTCTCCGGAACTGAACCTCTCGGTCCGGGACGGGAGATAACACTCATTGAAGAAGAGAGTGTCAATAGCTTGAGCGAGCAGCTTCATCAAACGGTCAATCCTGCGCAACTTCGCAGGAATGTGATGACGCAAGGAATTCGCCTGAATGACCTTGTCGGGCGGGAATTTATGATCGGCAAAATCAGGCTGCTTGGAGTAAGATTATGCCATCCTTGCGCTCATTTAGAACGGCTGAGCGGTTGGGATCTAATGACACAGCTAAAGGAGAGAGGCGGCCTGCGAGCTGACATTCTGGATAACGGATGGCTGCATCTGGGCGACACGGTGAATGTCCATCCGGAGTTGCCATCAGAGGCGAGCCTCTGACCAATCGTTATTTCCCATCTCAACACTTTTACTTGTCACTCAAACTGAATTTAAATGTGAGACATTTATCTCATGAAGAATATCCTTGTTGTATTCCTCGTTCTACTTTTAAATCTTGTGTCTCTTTATGGCCAGCAAATTAAAGTAACTGTAAACGGATCTGGCAATCCAATCGTGGGCGCAACAGTTCGGCTCTTAGAACTCGACCGCACTATTCACACCGACGCTGAAGGCCATGGAGTTTTTCAAAGCGTTCCGAAAGGTACGTACAAAGTCTTTGTCCGCGTAATCGGTTATGCTTCTGCATTGAAGACGGTTCAGGTAGATGGGCCTACCGCTGAGACAACTTTCATGCTGAGTGAATCGGCGATCGGGATTGAAGAAGTCGTCGTCTCCGCCTCACCGTATGCCCGCACGGCGGACGATCAATACCAATCCGCTGAATCGAAATCGATGGCGGAACTGCACGACAGCCCCGGTTCAAGTTTCGCCGAGAAGATTTCGGATTTACCCGGAGTGACGGTCCGCGGCAACGGCTCGGCTCCTTCCCGTCCCATTCTCCGCGGGCTTTCGGACAACCGCGTGCTCATTCTGGAAAACGGACTGCGCACCGGCGATATTTCTACCTACGACCCGGCACACGCTGTGCCGATTGATGCGTTAAGCATCTCACAAATTGATGTTGTTCGCGGCCCTGCAAGTATTCTATATGGACCCAGCACGATCGGAGGATTGGTAAATGTCATCACAAATACAATCCCTGCTTTTTCGACGAATCCATTTTCGGGCAGAGTCTCGCTTGTTGGAAATTCTGTCAGCGACGAGTACGCCGGCTATTTCAACGGAGTGTACAGCAATGCGGGACATGCGCTTGGCATATCGGCCGGCGGAGTCCATTCTCAAGACATCCGCATTCCGTCGGGCAATTACGCCGACCCGGCAAGCGGCTATGAATTCAATCTCACCCGGATGCCGCAATCATTCGACCATACACAAGAAGGAAGCATCGGCTATTCCTACGAAAGCGATTTCGGGATGATCGGTATCGGCGGGAAGCATTACGAAATGAACTATGGTATTCCGGGCGTACCTCCGAACACGAATTGGATGGAAGTGCCGCCGGCAACATCCCGCATCACACAAGATAAGAATTCTGTGGAAATGCACAGTCTGTTTATTTTCGACGGTTCACTGATCAAGCGAGGAATATTCAATGCAAACTACGTCGATTACAAACATTCGGAATACCCGACGGCAGAAGACTCCACCGGCATTTCCGACCCGCAGGCGAACGAATTTCATAAACAAGCGTTCAACGCTATGCTGCAGTTTCAGCATCATCAGTTTGGAAAATTTCAGGGCGTAGCAGGATTATGGATGAACATTGAAAACCTGACTATCCAAGGGGATATGCCCTTGGGGCCAAACTCCGTCACGACTGGAGTTGCAGGCTATGTGTATGAAGAATATCTTGCCGATCAAAACACGCGCCTCCAGCTTGGGATCCGCTACGACTACAACCGCATTCATACGACGCCATACGCCGCTTCGACCGATTCGGTCTTCCAGGTGCTCGACGTCGCCCGGTTGTCGAATGCTGTGACGGCATCGTTTGGCGCGATTGAAAAAATTTCGCAAGAACTGACCGCGTCGTTGAATGTTGCCCGCTCATTCCGGCCCCCAACGGTTCAGGAACTCTTCGCAAACGGACTGGACGCGGCAAGCGCCACCTATTCAATTGGCGATGCGAACCTTAACCCCGAGACCGGCGTCGGCATTGATGCTTCGCTAAAAGGGAGTTTTACGAATTTCTCTTTTGAGTTTTCACCGTATGTGAATTTTATCAACGAATATATTTATGCTTTTCTTAGAGGCGATACGCTCTTGAATTTTCCAGTACGCCAATTCGCTCCGACGGATGCACGTTTGGCCGGCTTTGAAGCATTGGTGATGGTTCAGCCCGTGCAAAAAATTGCTTTGAGAGCAAGCATTGATTTAGTAAATGCGGAAGATACAAGAAAGAATGTCCCGCTTCCCTTCACTCCGCCGATGCGGGGACTGTTGAGAATGAGTTATCAGGATGAAATCTATTCGGGCATCGTGGAATGGCGCCTCGCCGCCAGACAGACGCGTCTCGGCGACGGCGATACACCGACTGCGGGTTACGGCGTCGTTAACCTTGGCGCCGGGCTTCGATTCGCACACGGAGGAATTGAGCATAATATCAGCATCCACTGCGATAATTTTTTCAATCAGGTATACAGGGATAATTTATCTGTTATTAAAGACTTCGTGCCCCAACCGGCACGAGGCATACGACTAAATATTGATCTCGTGTTCTGAGTCTGCAATAATCCAGTCATTTAAGACGGTAAGAAGAAATGAAGAGTTTATTTCCCTGGCTTATTTTTGTTCTTGCTGCATTGTTAGAAATTAGCGGAGACGCCTTGATTCGCAAGGGGTTACGCAGTTCCGGTCTTCTCTTCATAGCGGTCGGTGTAGTTGCACTCGGGTGCTATGGCCTCATTGTCAATAGTGTAAAATGGGATTTCTCAAAACTCATGGGAGTATACATAGGTGCTTTTGCGGTTATCAGCATCCTTTTTGGCCGCTTTGTGTTTAAGGATAGTATTCAACCGTCGACGTGGGTTGGGCTCATTGTAATCGTTTTAGGTGGATTGATTATTCAGTTTGGACAAAAATAGTGCATTGTCGTATCGTTGGCGGACGCGAGATTTGCCACAAAAAAACATGAGTGAATTGCTCGACTCTTTGAAAGCCGAACTTGAACAATTCGGCAAGGCGAATGACGCAGCGCATAGCGAACATTCGCAACGCATGCTCAATATTACGCATGAAACCGGCGAACTCTTGTCTGTTCTCGTTCGCGCAATACATGCCCGACGTCTCCTTGAAATCGGCACTTCCAACGGCTATTCAACCCTCTGGCTCGCGGAAGCAGCACGCGAGACTGGCGGCACTGTCACTTCGATAGATTTCTCAGAGTTCAAACTCAAACTCGCCTCTGCCAATTTCGCCCGAGCAGGGCTCTCATCAGTGATCACGCTGGTCCACGAAGATGCCAGCATCGTACTCGAACGACTCGAGCCCGACGCAGTCGATCTATTGTTCCTTGATTCTGAACGCCGCGAATACTCTCGGTTGTGGCCGCGCATTCGGCGCGCTCTTAGGCCCGGAGGATTACTCGTCGTTGACAATGCGACTTCTCACGCCAAGGAAATGGCATCCTTTATCGCTCTGGTGAAAGCTGATAGTCATTTTACCACAAGCCTGGTGCCAGTTGGCAACGGAGAGTTTCTCGCCGTAAAGCAGTTTGCATGACGTAGAACCGAACAACGATATTCACAAACGATCAACAGGAATGCATCTACCTGAACCCTAAAGGAGGCTTCATGAAAAACATATTGATTGTAATGCTAGTGTTGGTTCCACTTAGCGGAATCGCTGGGGAAACGTCTCCAAAAGCAGTGGCAGAACAATTTTTGAGCTCTCTGCCAAAAGGAAGAATTGATGCCTCGTATGACCAATTATTTAACGGCTCTTCGATTTCCATGGACAAGCCGCAGGGTGTTGCAGCGCTAAAGAGTCAAACAGAAAAACTTCTTCCCCTGTACGGCACAATCCTTGGCTACGAGCTGATTCATGAAGAGAATTTCGGAACTTCGATTGTTCGTCTCGTGTATGTTTTAAAGCAGGAGAAACATCCCACCGTCTGGGAATTCTATTTCTACAAACCCAGATCATTCTGGTTCTTATCCAACATCATATTTAACGACCAATTTAATTACTTAGAATCAAAAGAATAATTAATCCCTTAGATTTTTGAAAAGGCTCAAAGATGTCGCTCACGCGAATCGCAAAAATGACTTCTAAAAGGAATCTTGGGTCTTTGCGACCTTTCGAGGAACAAATGTTCAGATGTCTCTACCTATGATGCCTTAAACGGCATGACACCCCTGCAGAATCGTTTCGGGATCAACGCAGTCGATCAAGAACTTATCTTAAGGCCAAATGACAAAAGGAAGATTAGAGGCGTTCAGCGATGGCGTGATTGCCATCATTATTACGATTATGGTTCTCGAATTGAGAATTCCGCATGGATCCGATTTATCTGCGCTGTATCCATTGGCTTCAATATTTTTGAGCTATGGTCTCAGCTTTGTATTTCTCGGAATTTACTGGAGCAACCATCACCATTTGTTTCAAGCGGTCAAACATGTTGACGGCCGGGTTCTTTGGGCAAATCTGCATTTGCTCTTCTGGTTATCGCTCACTCCATTCGTTACCGGATGGATGGGAGAGAATCAATTCGCCCCCGGACCCGTCGCCTTGTACGGCGTTATCCTTTTATTCTCTGCGATCGCATACTTTATACTGACACGTGCATTACTGTCTATTCACAGCAAGGATTCCATTCTTGCAGTTGCGCTCGGACGAGATTTTAAAGGCAAGATTTCGGTTGTCATTTACGCCGCCGGAATCGCACTCTCTTTCGTTAACTCCTGGATTGCCGGTGCAATGTACATTCTCGTTGCGATCATGTGGCTTATCCCCGACCGTCGTATTGAAAAGACTCTGGCCCAATAACAAATTGTAAAGATCAATGAACCCACCAATTCAAATCAGGCGAGCCCTGCCGGCAGACGCAGAGGCAATCACTTCAATTTACAACGAGGCGATTCTCACTACAACTGCGACATTCGACACAGTACCGAAAACAACGGCCGAACGGCTAGAATGGTTAGCGGCTCACGATCAGAGACATCCCGTTTTGGTTGCAATCCTCGAAGGAAAAGCAGTCGGCTGGGCATCGTTGACGAAATGGTCCGACCGCCCTGCTTATGATGACACGGCGGAGACATCCTTCTATGTAAAATCGGAGTGTCGAGGTCAAGGAATTGGCCGAATGCTTAAAGAGGCTATTATTGAGGAAGCTCGTACTCTTCATTTCCACACGCTAATCGCACGCGTTGCCGAAGGAAGCCAGGAAAGTTTGCATCTCAATGAGAGCGCGGGATTTGAGCACGTGGGGACAATGAAACAGGTAGGGAAGAAATTTGGAAAGCTACTCGACGTTCATATCATGCAGAAGATGCTATGATAACCGCTCCTTAGCAAAAGGCACAACAATACTTCCTACCCAACTTCTTTCAAAAACTCTTTGACAAAGTTACCAAGCTGCTCGAATTCAATGAGAAATGCATCGTGTCCGAGCGGCGAAGTGATCTGGCGGTAGCGGGCTTGCGGAAGCAGCGATGCAAGCGCTTTTTGTTCGTGGATGGGATAGAGAACGTCGGAGTCAATACCGACGAACAGGGCGGGAATGTCAACCGAAGCCAAAACCTTTTCAATACCTCCCCTGCCATAGCCTACATCGTGAAGATCCATTGCGCGAGAGATATAAATATATGTGTTCGCATCAAATCGGTCGACAAGCTTCTTTCCCTGATAACGAAGATAGCTTTCGATTTGGAACAAATTTGCCGCATCAAAACGTGTCTGCGTTCCGTTTCCATTAGACTTAATCCTGTCCCTGTGAAAGCGGTCTAAAAACGACAGATCGCTTCGGTATGACACCATCGCGATTTGACGTGCCAGCGATAATCCCCGTTCCGGCTGGCCATGGCTGTAATAATCGCCGTTGCGCCACTCGGGGTCGTTCATAATAGCCTGCCGAGCGATATCGTTCAACCCAATGCACCATGGAGAGTGCGCGCTTGCCGTTGCAATTGGAATAATCGAACGAACAACGCCGGGGAACATGACTCCCCACTCTAACGCCTGCATTCCTCCGAGCGATCCCCCAATAACCGCCTTCATATGTTTCACGCCGAGATAGTCGATCAATGCCTTCTGCACGCGAACCATATCCCGGATAGTCATTTGCGGAAACGAAGATCCATACGGTTTGCCGCTGAGCGGATTGAGAGAGACCGGTCCGGTCGTTCCATAGCATCCTCCCAAAAAATTGGAGCAGACAACGAAATATTTTCTTGTATCGAGTGCTTTCCCATGACCGATAAATGAGTCCCACCAGCCAGCACTCTTCGGGTCGTTCGATAGATAGCCGGCGGCGTGCGCGCTTCCAGTCAGCGCATGGCAAACGAGAATTACATTATCGGCGGCAGCGTTCAATTCCCCATACGTTTCGTAGGCAACGGTAACGGATGAAAGCTTTTCCCCGCAATCCAGTTCAAGAGGATTTCTCTCGGAGAAAAGCTGAACATCTCTTGTTTCCACTATATTTTCAGTTACAGTCGGCATGTGTTCCTCACCACCCCTTCTCCCCTCCTCAGAGAGGAGGGGAGACGCGAAGCGTCGCGGGCGGTCAATTTATGCAAGAACAGCGGTCTTCACAGAACGAAGCGCTTCATCGAAATCT